>Ga0315298_1000149_pt1 | contig 136666 bp, 131 predicted proteins | sample WHS_1_MG_FD_203077 | JGI IMG/M metagenome (GOLD analysis project Ga0315298, IMG submission 203077) | Extremophilic microbial mat communities from Washburn Hot Springs, YNP, Wyoming, USA - WHS_1_MG | ecosystem: Environmental > Aquatic > Thermal springs > Hot (42-90C) | place: USA: Wyoming...
TTAATGACCTTGCTTACCGTCTTCCAATCATGCCCTGTTAATCGCGCAATCTCACTCTTGTTTTTGCCAAGCTCTCTTAATGTCTTTATCGTTGTATACATAGCCACCCCTAACATATACCCTCCTTAATTTTATTCAAGAAGGGAATATTATTTAGCTTTTTACTGTCTTTTGCTTATGGAATTTTCAGGGCCCTATGCTATGGAATTTATTGTACCTTTGAGGAAATAGAAGGGATTGCGACTGTATCTTTCAAGCAAACTTTACCATTTACTACACGTAGAAAAGAAGACCTCAAATAGAAGGGATTTCGACAAATACAAAAATATTATAGGGAGCGTTATATAGTTATTTTGTTCCTACCTTTTTCTTTATTGTTTTAAACTAAACTCTCTGTTTTCTGAGAGTCTATTTAGGAAAACGACTTTAGTGTTTTCACTTTGGATTTTAAATAAATTGACGATCATGATTCGCTTATATTATTAATGAGGTTATTTGATGGAGAAGATAGAAATAGGTTTTTAGTATAATATTAGGGATTGGTGGAAGAATATATATAGCTAAATTTTATTGAGAAGCGAAAGAAAACATTGAGATGAAACCCAAAATTAAATTATCTCTAAAATTATTATTTAGTAATATAGAATATGTAATCAAAGGATTGTAAACATCAATTGAAGAAAATAGGAAATATTTATGCTAAAGTGTTTTGAAACCTTAAAAAACAATATAGAAAAAACAGTAACCCGCAATGAAGATTTTGAAGCTCACTTTGTGCAGGAGACTATCTTTGACATATATTATGAGTAGAATGTTCGGTGATGTTACTTCATATGAAAACATATTTAACAACATTACTTCACACTTTTGCTTAAATGCCGTTTTGATGAACTTTAGATATTTTCAAACCATTAAGCAGGATAACGTGTTTAATAGAAAGTGGATAAAATGTCTAATCGAAAGTTGAATTCCAAAACTGATAGAGAACTTCAAAAAGTAATCTTGCAAGAGAAAGCAAGAGGAACTTCTGATTTAGAGATTGGTCAAAAGTATGGTGTTACATTTAAATACATTGAAAAACTAATTACACGTTCACAAGGGCTTAATATTAGTACCCTAAAATTTTCTAAAAATAAAGATACTTTATCCAAAAGATTTCAAAGAAGAACAAACTACAGTCTGGAGTTTTAAAAAAGAGGCAAATGGGCAACACATAGTGGAGAATACAGAGGTAACTGGTCACCTTATATACCAAGAAATGTAATTCTTAAATATTCAAAACCAGGTGAATTAGTTTTAGACTATTTCTGTGGTGCTGGAACAACTGCTGTAGAGTGCAAATTTTTGGGGAGAAGATGCATTGCCTTCGATATTAACGATAAAGCTATTGAATTAACGAAAAAATTTGGACTTTAAAATAGAACCACAACAGTTAACATTTGTTAATAAAGAAAGTCATATGGAAGTTTATGAACCAGAACTTAAAGTTGGTGATGCGAGAGACTTATCTTTTCTTAAAGATAATTCGATAGATTTAATCTGTGCTCATCCGCCTTATGCAAACATTATTCATTATACCAATTCCAAAGAAAGCGATTTATCATTTTTTGGTACAATAGCTATAGACTTTTAAAAAAGGAGCAAGTTTATGAAACAATATGAAGCTGTAATAAAAGTTATGGAAGAAAATGGAGGCTTTGCTACTTTAAGTTACTTATATGAAAATACCCTAAAAGTACCTGGAGTTATTTGGAAAACTAAGACGCCTTTTGCAACTATTCGTAGAATTGTTCAGGATAAACGGTTCTTTTTCAAGATAAAGCCCGGTTTGTGGGCATTGAAAACTTATAAAAATAAACTACCTAAGGAAATACTTTCATTGATTGAAGAAGATAAAGAGATACGAAAAGAAGGGGAATTTACCCATTCTTATTATCAAGGGATGATCATTGAAATAGGCAATATTAAGGGATTCAAAACCTGTGTTCCTCCGCAAGACAAAAATAAAAGATTTTTAAACAAACCTTTGAAAGAATTAGTAAATTTGGAAGATATTTTCAAGTTCACTTATGAAGATATCATACAAAGAGTTCAATCTATTGATGTATTCTGGTTTAATGAGAGAAGATTTCCTTCGTCCATTTTTGAAATAGAACATACAACGGATTTTAAGAATGCTTTGTTGAAGTTCTTAGAACTTCAGGATTTCAATGTCCAGATGTACATTGTTTCATACAAAGAGAGACAAAAAGAGTTTCTATCTAAGATTGAGCTTTCAGCTTTTAAGCCTATAAAAAGAAAAACTAAATTCATAGATTATGAAGGAGTTTCAAAATGGCACGAACTTGCCTATAAATTAAGGCTTACTGAAAGTGGAATAATTGGGGAGTAAATTATGAAAGATAAATCCCAGGAGGCTCCTAACAAGATGATAATTAAATGTGCGTGTGGTGAAGAATTAACTTTGAACCGCGTTGGTGGGCAATATCAGAATGAATACCGAAATATATGTAAATGTGGTCGGGAATGGGTATTGTCTGAAATATCAGAATCGATTGAGGAGATAGATGATTGTTGAGATGTATGTTAAACACGCCCATAATCCATCGTTGACCCTAAAACTGAAAGAGCATATTTTAACAATGTTACATGAGGTAAAACCTATAAATTCATTTCCACCAACTCTTCAATTCTTCAAAACAGAGCATATAGAACTATTTAAAGACTTGGATAAAGTGGGAGAATTTACAGTAGAGTTTTTGCTTGTTGTAACTGAACTTATGGCAATACAAGAAAAAACAAATTATCCAGAAGGTTCTCTAACAGAAAGCCTTTACAAGGACTTTGGAGTCAAGGATAGATTTTCTGTAATTCAAAAAGCTGTATTAAAAAGGTTGAGGTGATGTATGAAGTAAAATAAGCCCATAGCACCTGTCTGCCGACAGGCAGGTTCGGTTAGCACTGTCTAAATGTTCTGAACTTTTCCGTAATCATCGATCCTTAATATTTGTATTTTAAGGTATAAAGTTAGTTGAGGATATGAATCATAAAATGGATTGAAATGAAGAATTTAAACTTTTTAGACAGTTAGGCAGTAATACAAAGATCAGTAGGAAAGAAGGCCTCAAATAGAAAGGATTGCGACAATCTTGATAAACATTGTTGAAAGCTACAACAGAAAGAGCAAAAAAGAATTTGTACATTTCATGGAAATATCGCCTTAAAGGGGAGAAATTCAATCTATTGACATCAAATTGTTTTTAGAATATATTGAGTAAAAGAAAATAAAAAAGGGGAGTCGAAATATGAAAAGTAAATGGTTTATTTTAGTTACATTCGTTTGTCTTTCATCATTTTTGGCGAGTTTCGCATTTGCATCTCAGTGGGTAAGGATTTATGGTGGGGCAAATCTTGATCAGGCTACATCAATTCAGCAGGCAACTGATGGAGGTTACATTGTGGTTGGGATGACTAATTCCTTCGGAGCTGGAAATTCAGATGTCTGGGTTTTAAAACTCGATAGCAATGGAAACATACTGTGGCAAAAAACATATGGCGGTACAGAGTTTGAGTATGCGCGATCTATCCAACAAACTGCTGATGGCGGCTATATTTTAGTTGGGGGAACTCTTTCCTCTGGAGATGAAAATTCGGACCTCTTGATTATAAAGCTTGATGGTAACGGAAATGTACAGTGGAAGAAAACATATGGTGGCATGGATTTAGAATCAGCCTATTCTGTAAAGCAGACCTCTGATAATGGTTACATTATTTCAGGAGACACACGTTCTTTTGGGGCTGGCAGTTATGATGCCTGGGTTTTAAAACTTGATGAGAGTGGCAATATTCAATGGCAGAAGACTTATGGAGGCGGAGGTTCTGATTCTGCTTATTCTATTGAGCAGACCTCTGATAATGGTTATGTTGTGGCAGGAATGACTTATTCCTTTGGTGTAGGCGATTATGATGCCTGGGTTTTAAAACTTGATGAGAATGGCAATATTCAATGGCAGAAGACTTATGGAGGCGGAGGTTCTGATTCTGCTTATTCTATTGAGCAGACCTCTGATAATGGTTATGTTGTGGCAGGAATGACTTATTCCTTTGGTGTAGGCGATTATGATGCCTGGGTTTTAAAACTTGATGGCAATGGAAATATCCAGTGGGCAAATACTTATGGCGGGATGAAATGGGATGAAGCATGGTCTATTCATCAGACTTCTGATGGTGGTTATATCATGGCTGGCGAAAGCATTTCCTTTAGTAAGAGTTTTAATGCATGGATATTGAAGCTTAATTCTAATGGTGGAATTGCATGGCAGAGGACTTATGGCGGAATGAGCTCTGCTAATGCATACTCCGTTCAACAGACTATTGATGGAGGCTATATCATTGCTGGCGAAACCACTTACTTAGGTGAAGGCGAAGATTTATTTGTCTTGAAGCTTGATGAACATGGCGATATTCCAGGTTGCTCATTAGAAAGTACTTCAGATGCAACAGTGAATAGCATAGAATTTTCTGGTGTTGATGCAAATGCAATATCAAACTTTTCAAAGGCACTTGAAAATGTTCCCAGCATTACTATAAATGATACGAACGCTAATATGACCGAGTTATGTTTTTATGAAGAGATCCCATCTTATAAAATAACCGTTATGAAATCAGGCTCAGGTAGTGGTACAGTGAATGCGACTGGTTGTACGTTAAGTTGGAATGGTAATACAGGAACGTGCACAGCAAACCGTGATACTCAAGTAACATTAAGTGCTCAGGCAAACATTGATTCTACCTTTGCAGGTTGGTCAGATGGCACAGGTTCAGCAAGTGGTTGCACCGGCACAGGGGATTGCATTTTTACAATAACTCAGGACTCAAGTATAACAGCGACGTTCACACTTACACCACCGACACATTATACACTTACAGTAACAAAGACAGGGACAGGCAATGGAACTATAACGAGTTCACCGAGTGGATTAATAAACTGTGGTAGTGATTGTGAAGAGTTATTTCCGATAGGAGGGAGACCGAAGAAGGTGACATTAAGGGTAAGACCTGATGCAAGTTCTACATTTCTTGGCTGGGGTGGAGATTGTAGTAGTAGGGGGAAGAAGACGACATGCACGTTGGTGATGGATTCTAACAAGGTAGTGAGTGCTGAATTTGGTGTATCTGATATTGTAGTGACACCTGATACATATGATTTTGGGGATGTGAGGGTGAGGGAGGCATCTGAACCTGTAACATTTACTGTGATGAATAATGGTACAGGTATATTAAAGATAAGCAGGTTAAAGGTTAGTGGTATAGATGCGAGGATGTTTAAGATAAAGGGTGGAATAAAGAAGACGTTAGGTGCTGGTGGTAGTTTTCAATTCACACTGACATTCAAGCCAATATCAGTTGGTGGGAAGAGTGCATATATAGAGATAAGGTCAAATGATCCTGATACACCAGTATTGAATATACCTATAAGTGGTAATGGTGTATGATGTAGTTATATTTAATTTTGAAATTATTTTTTATATCAACCTATGCCTCCTGAATAGCAGGTGTTTAGGTGAAAATAAAAAGTAAATATAATCTTTAAATATTGCAAACTTTTAGTCTTCAGCCTGTTGCCTTTTTTGTGCCTACGTGGTTATTTTTTTAATATCGTGGAAAAAATCTTATCCTTTGGTAATTTTTTTGTGCAAAAATACCAATCGTAACAATTTAGTTCTTTTTGACTTTCAACCCTCTTTTTTGCTACACCACATGAACCTGGTGGTGGGATGATTACATCATCACCTGGTCTCCAATCTGCTGGAAGAGCAACTTCAAATTTATCAGCAGTCTGTAATCCTATCAGAATCCTATAAATCTCATCGAAATTTCTACCTAAGCTAAGTGGATAATAAAGTATGGTTCTGATAACCCCATTGGGATCGATGAAGAATACAGCCCTTACTGCCTTTGTTGTACTTTCCCCAGGCTGAATCATTCCATATAGTTTTGCGACATTCATCGTAATATCTTCAATGAGGGGAAATTTTACTTCAACATTCTTTATTCCTTTGTATTCAATTTTTTCTTTAATGTTTCTTAACCAGGCAATGTGGCTGTAAAGGCTATCAACAGAGAGTCCTACTAACTTGCAATTTGCTTTATTAAATTGCTCTTCAAGTGTAGCAAAGGTCATAAATTCACTTGTGCAAACAGGTGTAAAATCTGCAGGATGGCTAAAAAGTATTACCCAGCTACCTTTGTAATCATCAGGAAAGTTTATTTCACCTTGGGTTGTTATTGCTCTGAAAGCTGGTGCTTTCTCACCAATTCTTGGCATTTGGGTTAATTGGGTTATTGCTTGTTCCATATCTTTCCTCCTTTTAAAAGTTATTTATTGTGACGTTTAAATAAGATTAATGAAATTAATATTATTTAATAATTATTATTAAATAATAATTATTAGAATGTCAAGAGTATTTATGTGATTTGTTTTGCAAATATCATTTATGTTTTTTTGTGACTATAAAGAAAGATTCTTAGGAAGGTTGAAAGGATAGTTATCAGAGGAAAAGTTATTTTAAAAAATCTTCTAAGAAAAAAATATTTAGAGAAGTAGAATCATTTATGGCAATTAAGGTGCATAAAATATTTTCTTTGTATATAATGTGAATATGGTATTAACTGAGAATGCAATCAAGATATTAAAAGCAAGGTATCTTTTGAAAAATGAGAATGGAGAGGTTATTGAGACACCTGAAGAGATGTTCAGGAGGGTTTCTCAGACCATTGCATCTGCTGAAGAATTGTATAATGGTGATCCAAAGCAATGGGTTGATAAGTTTTACGATATTATGACCGATTTAAGATTTCTTCCAAATTCGCCCACTTTAATGAACGCTGGTAAGGATATTGGTCAATTGGCCGCATGTTTTGTTTTACCTGTGAGTGACTCTATGACTTCGATATTCGAAACTCTTAAGAATGCTGCGTTAATTTTACAAAGTGGTGGAGGGACTGGTTTTTCTTTTTCTCAATTAAGACCCAAATCAGATTTGGTAAGGTCGACTGGCGGAATAGCAAGCGGTCCAGTCTCATTCATGAAGATATATAACACTGCAACAGAGGTCATAAAACAAGGTGGCGCAAGAAGGGGCGCAAATATGGGGATTCTAAGGATTGATCATCCTGATATACTTGAGTTTATCAGGATAAAGAGAAGAGAGGGAGAATTAACTAATTTTAATATCTCTGTTGCAGTAACTGATGCGTTTATGGATGCTTTGGAAAAGGATGAAGAATATGAGTTGATAAATCCAAGAAACAATAAGGTATCTGGAAGGATAAAAGCTAAGATTGTATTTGACGAGATTGTGGAGAGTGCTTGGGAGACAGGTGATCCAGGGATAGTCTTTATCGATAGGATTAATGAGGCGAATCCAACTCCTCACCTCGGAACTATGGAGTCGACAAATCCTTGCGGTGAGCAACCGTTATTGCCTTATGAGGCTTGCGTGCTTGGTTCATTGAATTTATCAAAGTTTGTAAAAGTAAGGAATATTGAGGGTAGAAGACTGAGTATAAATTCTATAAAGGAATATTTTGATTTTCAGAGTTTGTCAGAGGATATAAAGACAGCTGTGAGATTTTTAGATAATGCAATAGATGTTAATAAATATCCAGTGCCTGAGATCGAAAAGATGCATAAAGGCAATAGGAAGATAGGACTTGGTGTAATGGGATGGGCTGATACACTTATTTTGCTTGGGATTCCTTATGATTCTAAGATTGCCTTTAATTTTGCAAGATATATCATGAGATTTATAAGGGATAATGCAAGGAAGGCATCAGTAGAACTGGCAGAGACAAGAGGTGTTTTCCCAAATTTCAAAGGTTCAATTTATGATGCACCTGGCATGCCTAAAGTCAGGAATGCGACAACTACTACTATTGCTCCAACAGGTACTTTGTCTATTATTGCTGATTGTTCAAGTGGTATAGAACCAATTTTTGCACTTGCGTATAGGAGGCTTATTCTTGATTCTGAGTTTTATGAGATTAATAAATACTTTTTTGAGATTGCTAAAGAAAAAGGATTTTATTCTGAGGAATTAAAAAAGAAGGTTATTGAAAAAGGAAATTTGAAAGGTATTTCAGATATACCATCTTATATTAAAAGGGTTTTTAAGACTGCTCATGAGATTTCTTATGAAAGCCATATAGAGATGCAGGCAAGTTTTCAAGAGTTTACTGATAATGCAGTATCAAAGACTATTAATATGCCTCATAGGGCAAAGAAAGAAGATGTCGCGAAGGCTTTTTTACTTGCCTATAAAAAAGGTTGTAAGGGAATCACTGTCTTCAGGTCTGGGACTATGAAGAAAGGAACGCTCGTAAAGTTTACTGATTCTGATTAATCTTATATAGAATTGTTTTTTATCATCTTGATCAATTCTAACACCTTTGATTTTATCTCGTCCCTCGCCCTTCTAAATTCTGCCATGATTTTATCCTCAGATCCAGTTGTACCAACAGGGTCTTTAATTGGCCAGTGAAGTTTTTTGATATTTGGTGGTGTGGTAGGGCATATGGATTCAACATAGTCACAAAGAGTGACAATAATATCCATTTTATTGAATAAATCTATATCAATCTCTTTTGATCTTTGTTCAGATATATCTATCCCCAGTTCTTTCATGACGGCGATAGCCCTTTTGTGAACACCTGCTGACATTATTCCAGCGCTATATACATCTATGATACCCTTCCCATATTCCTTTGCAAAGCCTTCAGCCATTTGGCTTCTGCATGAATTAGCTGTGCAAAGAAACATGACTTTCTTCATCATTATTTCTCCTGAGTAGTTGATATTTTATACTAAAGATAGTTTTTTGGTAATGAGAATAATAATACCAGATAATAATAGTGAAGATGACAATATCAGAACCGATATCAAGGCATTGCTTAATATTGTAGGGTCTAAAATAAGAACGAGGCTAAGACCTAACATCATCAAACCCGAAACAAGTTTTAAAACTCTTCCTTGCCATTCGGATAGATTCCTTTTACCAAGTGTGATAGTAAATATTAGAACGATTATTGCAAGAGGGATTATATAGATGAGATTATACAAAATGAGGTAAGAATAATAATGCATCTGGGTAAGGTTTCTTAGAGTAAGTATCCTTGTAAAGACCATAGGAAAACCTGCTGTGCAAAGGAGTTCGTAGGAGTTTGCAGTAATTGCAAGGATGGTTGTACCGATTAAGATTGATATTATTGAAGATGATTTAAGCAATCGTCTCATTTTGTCAAATAGCTTGGGCTTAGCACCGTCTGGTATTGTTAATGAAACCCCTTTTTTAAATTTAAAATAGTCTTTGATATTTATGATGGATATAATTAATGCAATTACCCCAGCTATGTATGTTATAACATCAACTTTGCCCATAATGAGGAAAAGATTTAACCATGCGGACATAAACAAGAAGTATATTGCTCCTGAGAAGAATACGAAGGTTGAACCGATTAGTAGAATCTTTTTTCGAGATCTTGCATGTAGCAATAGACCGAGTAGTGAAAATAATACGAAAAATGCACATGGGTTAAAACTATCTAATCCAGCAATAATAATGGTTAGTACAGGTAAAGATGTTTCATGAGCATCTATTTTTCCAAGCCAAGGGATAAAAACTATACTACTCTTTTTTCTACATTCAAGGGAATCGGGTGTTATTTTATTTATGTTAAGAGATGGCGATTGGTTAGTTTTTGAAATGGTGAAATCTAAGGGATTAATACATTCGCTATACATGCATTTTTGGATGGTTTCCTGTAACTCTTTCATGGTGTTTTCAGAAAAACCTATAAAAGAATTTTCACCTATGAATGTAACTGGTACACCTGTGGCTTTGATCCCATAGGCTTTAGCAAAACTTTCAAGCTTCTTTGCATTTTCTTCGTTGTACCATACCTCAAAATCATGTATTTTTATAGATGGATATATCTGTCTTAATTTATTTAAGAATGCTTTTTCTTCTTTACAGTGTGGGCATCCTTCTCCCCAAAAAAGGAAGATATCAACATCTTTTCGCTTATTTTCTGATGTTATTCTTTCTATGTTATTTTTTTTCTGTATCGTTTTGTCTTTCAAAAGGCTTTTACTGTCTATATTCTTTTTATTACCTTCTTTGACTTGTCCTTCTTTATGCTCTTGAATGTTTTGTAGACAATTAGAGGATTCTGAGTTTTGTGTACAGACTCCTTCATCTTTGAATATGTCGATGGTAAATACTTCACCATAGTTTGTGATTAAGATAAATAAGATAAAAAACAAAACAATATATTTCATCTTTTCCATATTTACATTCAAATTTTATTGTTTTAAATAGTGATTAAAAACTTAGCAATTCGTTACATAAAAAATTGGCGATGTTGTGTTATGAACAACACATAAATATTTTATTTCTTTTACGTGATTTTTTTCTCTCTTTTTCTTCTAAAAATTTTTTTAATCTTTTTCTATCATCGCTAATATTTTCATCTGGTATCTTTTCAAGGATTGTTAACAATAAAAATCTTTTAAAAAGGTCAAGGTCATTTAATCTATATCTTATCCATTTACCTTGTCTTCTATCTATGATTAAACCAGCTTCTTTTAGTATATTGAGGTGAAAGGATACTTTTGGTTGTATTGTGTCAAGAGCAGCAACGATGTCACAAACGCACAATTCTCCACCTTCAAGTAGTTTCAATATTTTTAATCTTGTCTCATCAGAGAGTGTTTTAAATAGGCTTATTAAGTCTTTCATGTAATATAATAAAATATCTTAAAGATTAAGATAAACTTAATTAATCCAACCTGCTTTTTTTATGTTATTCATGGTGATATCCTTTAACGCTCTAATAAAGGTAGGGTTTGTGTTTAAAGATTCTGTCCTGACCATTTTTATGCCATGACTTTTTGCTAAGTCTTTATATAATATGTCAATCTCAAAAAGGGTTTCTATATGGTCTGAGACAAAACTTATGGGAACGATAATGAGATTTTTAACCCCTTCTCTTGAAAGATTGATTATTGTTTCTTCAGTTGAAGGTTCGAGCCACTTGACAGGACCACTCTTTGATTGATAGCTTAAATGCCACTTGATGTCTAAGATCTCTGTTATCTTTTTTATGGTTCCCATAATGTGTTCTACATATGGATCGCCTTCCTTAATGAATTTTTCAGGAAGACTGTGAGCGCTGAATAATACATTGATTTTGTCTTTTTCTGATTGTTGTTCGTTGAAACTTAGACTAAATCTTTCTAAGCCTTTTTTTATTAGTTCTACAAGGGCACTAATATACATCGGATTATCATACCATGATTCAACAGTTATTAGTCTTATAGGGTATTTTTTGATAGCCTCTTTTAATACACTTAAAGAAGAACCTGATGTGGTTATAGAGTAATGTGGATACAAAGGTAGGGCTATGAGCTTTTTAATACCATCATTGTATATATTGTTAACTGTTTCGTGGATGTAAGGGTGCCAATATCTCATTCCTACGTAGACTTTGAAGATTGGATTTGAATCGTTATCTAAATTTAATAGTTGTTCGAGGGCTTTTGCTTGTTGATTTGTAATGTCGAGTATTGGTGATTTACCACCAATTGCTTCGTAATACTTTTTAACAGTCTTTGACCTCAATGATGATATTATTAGTGCGAATAATTTCTGTGTGAATGAAGGGCCGAGCCTTATTATTAATTTATCTGAAAAGAGGTTATAAAGGAAAGGTTTGACCGCCTTGAGTGAATCAGGTCCTCCAAGGTTTAACAAAATGACACCTATTTTTTCTCTATTCATTTGATACTGCTTGCGGTTTAACTTTTTTTGCTATAGTAATGAACTGCTTCGACTAAATAAATTACATTGTCTACTGGTGTCTGAGGTAGTATGCCATGCCCAAGATTAAATATATGACCTTTGGCGAAACTACCTTTCCATAGAATGTCTTTAATCCTGTCTTCTAAACCTTCTTTTGGCATGAATAAAGCACAGGGGTCGAGATTTCCCTGTATAACAGCATTTTTACCAATTTTCTTGATAGCGTCTAATATATCAATCTTCCAATCAATGCTAATAACGTCTGCACCAGTTTTTTTAATTTCTTTTAATATACCTGCACAATTTTTCACATAATAAATAACAGGAATATTTTCTTTTTTAATGTCTGAGATCAATTTTTTGGTATATGGTAATACGTATCTTGTGTAATCAATAGGGGAGAGAATACCAGCCCAAGTATCAAATATTTGGACTGCTTGCACGCCTACCTTTATTTGAGCTAATAAGTATGAGAGAGTGGTAACTGTTAGTTTTTCCATTAAATAATTGAATAAATTGCTATTTTGAAACATAAATCTTTTGGTATGGTAAAAGTTTTTTGATGATTTCCCTTCTATTATGTAAGTTGCAATGGTGAAGGGAGCTCCACAAAAGCCTATAAGCGGTACTTTATTTTTTAATTTGTCTTTTATGATTTTGATGGTTTCGAGAACGAAGGATAAATCGTCTTCTATGTCAGGAATTGCAAGTTTCTCAATGGATGCCTTATTTCGCACAGGCTCATTTATAGTTGGTCCTTCCTTTTCAGAAAACTCTACCTTCATTCCCATTGGCTCTAAGATGATTAAGATATCTGAGAAGAGTATAGCAGCATCGACACCAAGTATATCAACAGGTTGAATTGTAACTTCAGCTGCAAGTTTTGGCGTTTTACAAAGAGTTAAAAAATCAATATTTTCTCTTATTTTCTGATATTCTGGTAAGTATCTGCCCGCTTGACGCATAAACCAGACAGGAGTATACTCAACTTCTTCACCTTTACAAGCTTTCAAAAAAGTATCATTCATAGTTAAGCACCTTCCTTTGACTTTCTTAAACTAATGGGTATGTAATTACAATATGGCTCTTGTTGCAAATAGTCGTTGTATATTGAAAAGGCTCTTGCCCTGCATCCTCCACATACATTTAAAAATTCACATGCTCCGCATTTGCCCTTGTAACCTTTAAAGTCTCTAAGCTTTAGAAAAAGTTCTGAATTTTCCCATATTTCCTTAAAACTTTTAGATTTTAGGTTGCCTGCAGGCATTGGGAAGTAGCTGCAAGGAAGGACATTCTCGTCAACATCTATCAAAGCTATTAGTTGACCTGCTATACAACCTTTTGAGCCTCCAGTTGAAAACTTTAGTGACCTTCTCTCAAATTTTATGCCTTCTTCCTTTGACCTTTGTAAGACGATTCTATAGTAATGTGGGGCACATGTTGGCCTTACAAGGATGTCTTTTTCGTTTTTTTCCATTTCGTAGTGCCAATTAAGGATATTTTCATAGTCTTCAGGAGAGATCAGCTCACTAATTATGTCTTCTCCCCTACCAGTTGGAACTATCATGAAGAGATACCAGGCTGAAGCGCCAATTTCTTTAGCAAGTTTGTAAACTTTAGGTATCTCTTCTTGATTTCTTTTTGTAAATGATGAGTTTATAATGAATTCAATTCCATGTTTTTTAAAAAGTTTAGCTGCATTGATTGTACCTTTGAACGCACCAGCTTGGTTTCTAAAATTGTCATGTACCTGTTCACTTGAACCATCAAGACTAAGAGATACAATTCTTATATTGGAATCCTTTATCTTTTTACATATCTCATCGTTTACAAGCGTACCATTGGTTGCAAGGCACATTCTGAATCCTTTTTTTGTTCCATAATCTGCAATTTCAAAAACATCATCTCTTAATAAGGGTTCGCCACCTGATAAAACTATAACAGGTTTAGCGAAATTTGCTATATCATCAAGGATTCGAAAGGCTTCTTCTTTGGAAAAGTCGGGATGCTCTTTTACTTCTAAGTCTGATGAAGATCTACAATGGATGCATTTTAAATTGCATCTTCTTGTTATTTCCCATGCTATCCATTTAGGTACGAATTCTTTAATCATCTTTAATAATTTTTAATCTTGTTAATATTTCAATTAGGTGTATGAGTTACGGTGTTAGTTTCTTGTAAAGGCATAAGATAGTTATTAGAAGCATGTAGATTCATATCATTTGTGTTTGACCTTCCCCATAAAGAGTTCTCAATTGATTTTAGTAAGTGTCCGAAGGTATTGGGATTGGTTGCAGAGATTAGTATTCCGTTATATCTTGAGGCGATGTTATAGGCTTTTTCGTAATCATCAACTTTGTCAATTTTGTTAAATACCGTGAGTCTTGGTTTGTTTTGCAGGTTGAGTTTATTAAGGATAGTTTCCACTGATTCTATGTGTTGTTCAAAACGGTGATTCGATATATCAACAAGGTGGATGAGCAAGTTTGCATCTTCGAGTTCTTCTAATGTTGCCTTGAAAGCAGACATTAAGTCGGATGGTAGGTTTTTAATAAAACCGACAGTATCAGTAATTATTACGTCTCTCTCTTTTGGAAATCTTAAACGTCTGCTTGATGTATCAAGGGTTGCAAATAGTTTGTCTTCTACAAGGACGTTGCTTTTAGTTAGTGAGTTAAGGAGTGTAGATTTCCCTGCATTTGTATAACCAATTATTGATACAATTGGTATTCCACTTGAGATTCTCAAATTTTTCCTTTGTTTCCTTGCCTCACTTAATGTCTTGAGCTCTTTTTCGAGTAAGTTTATTCTTTCTCTGACGCGTCTTCTATCAATCTCGAGTTTTGTTTCTCCAGGTCCTCTTCCACCAATGCCGCCCATCAGCCTTGACATAGCGGTGCCTTTACCAATTAATCTGGGTAATCTGTATTTTAATTGGGCAAGCTCGACTTGTACCTTCCCATCTCTGCTATGAGCCCTGCGTGCGAAGATGTCGAGTATGAGTTGAGAACGGTCTATAACTTTTAATTCTGTTATCTCACTGATTGCCTTTATTTGAGAAGGGCTCAGTTCCTGGTCGAATATTAAGATAGTGGCTCCTTTGTTTAGTGCGCTTATAATTAATTCTTTGATCTTACCTTCGCCCATTATGTATTTTGGGTTTATCTCTTTGGGCCTTTGAATAATACTATCAAGAACTATTACATCACTTGATAATGCGAGTTCTTTTAATTCTTCTATTGAATCTTCCTGTTCATACTTGGGTTTTAAAGAAACGCTTATTAAGATTGCTTTTTCTCTTTTGTCATCAGAATCAAATAGTCTATGTCTCTGCATTTCTTCTTCGAGCGAATTGATAAAGGATGGAAAATCAAGATTTAGTTCGAAAAAGTTTTTTGTTTCGAATATTTCGTATTTTTTGTTGTCGTCGGGTACTAAGTAGGCAATATACATCTTGCCTGGAAGGCCGTTTTTTATGCCTATTGCTGCAATCATATCAAGTCTGAGAAGAGAAAGGTCGGTGAGATCGTCTTTAGTTAAGGGTTCTTCGTAAAGATGGGTATGGATTAGTCTTAACCCTCTAAGTGCTTTTCTACCGAGGCGATATTCATCGAGTTCTGGTATTAGGATTCCTTTGGTGTCACCTATGATAACATGGGTTATGTTGCCACTGCGGTTTATAAGAATACCGATTTGTCTATTAAGATCGTATGAGATTTGGGTAAGATGTTTTGCAAGGTCAAATGTTATTAGTTCACGATAAACCTTTTTTCTATATATCTTTTCTAAAGAGTGTATTAAGGAATGCTTTAAGCCTGTTAAGTTTCCAAAAAGTGCTGGTATTTAAATCCTCCTTAGTGTCTAATTATTTTTATTATAACAAAAATTTGTTTAGTTAGGAAGGTAGTTTGTTTATGTAGGGAAGCATCTAAAATTTAGGCTTGCTAATTTCGGGCTGGAGATGTCTTTCGCTCACTGAACAAAATTTCTGACCATTCTAAGACTCGGTCGCTCGAATTTGCAAACTAGGCCTTTAGCCTCAAACAATGCAAATTCGCCCTTTAGGGACGCTCCCTTCGTTAAGACTGGTAACCAGAAATTTTGTAATGTTCGCTCCAAGACATCCCAGCCAACTGGTCTTTCTGGTCTTGAGCCTGAATAATGGATGCTATATTTATGTAACTTTTTATTGAAAAAATTGTTTGCAATATGTATTATGTAAAATCATTATGTTAAAAGTAGCTGAAAAAAAGATAGGTAATAAAATGATTAAACTCGTTAAGGGCGATATTACGGAAAGGGATGTTGATGCTATAGTAAATGCTGCAAATTCATACTTGCAACATGGTGGTGGTGTAGCTGGGGCAATTGTGAGGAAAGGTGGCCATATTATTCAAGAAGAGAGTGATAAAATTGGTTATGTGCCAGTTGGGCATGCAGTAATAACGACTGGTGGGAAGTTAAAAGCACGTTACGTGATACATGCTGTTGGTCCGAGAATGGGCGAGGGTGATGAGGAGAATAAGTTGAAAAGCGCTGTCAATAGTGTTTTAAATCTTGCTAATGAAAGAGGGTTAAAGACGATCTCTATGCCTGCTATAAGTTCAGGAATTTTTGGATTTCCAAAGGATAAGTGCGCAAAGATTTTGGTTACAGAAACCGTGAAGTTTTTAAGGGAACATCCTGAAAGCAGTATTGAATTTGTAGAGTTTTGCGTTTTCGACGATAATACTTCGAAATTTTTTGAAAACGAATTCAATAATATTTAAGCATTTTCATGTCTAAAGGAAGTATCTTTTTTTATTTAATTATGAGGAAGCTTACATAGTGAAAAATTATCATGATGTCATAATAATAGGTGCTGGCCCAATAGGAAGTTATACGGCTTATCTTTTGTCTAAAAAGGGTTTTAATGTTGGGATTTTTGAGAAAAATTTAAGTATTGGCAAAAATATAAATTGTACTGGTATCATAAGTGAGAAGTGCTATAAGAAGATTGGGATAAAAGAGGATATATTAGTTAGGAGTGTTTATTCCATTAAGGCGTATTCCCCATCTGGAAATCATATAAGTTATTACTCTTCCGAACCAATTGCATACATTATTGATAGGATGAAATTTGATATTTATATGAATGAGATGGCAAATGGGGAAGGGGCTAAGACATATCTTAATGCTAATGTTGAGAAGATAAGAACAGATGGTAGTAGTTTCAAGATTGTTGCGAATATAAATAATGAATGTAGAGAGTTCCGTTCCAAGATTGGCGTAATTGCAACGGGTTATTGTATTGACTCAGTTTATAGGAGTTTATATAAGAGGAGAACTCATTATTTTGGCATTCAAGCTAAAGGTGTGATAGATAATCTGGATAGTATAGAAGTATATTTTGGTAATCAGATTGCACCTGGTTCTTTTGGCTGGTTAGCGCCTTATAAGGGTTCTGAGGTGATGGTTGGTCTCATTGTAAAAGATGATCCTATAAGGTATCTAAAAAGATTTTTGAAGGAACCATTGATATCTCATAGGATACATGTTAAGGAGAAAAGTATTAAATGTAGTTTATTACCAATAGGGATGAATGTTAAGACTTATGGTGATAGAGTTTTAGTTGTTGGAGAGGCAGCAGCTCAAGTGAAGACAACAACCGGCGGTGGTATATACTTTGGTATGCTGTGTTCGGAGATTGCTGTCAACACGATTATTAAGGCTTTTGAGAGAACAGATTTTAGCGAAAATTTATTAAAAGAGTACCAGGTTATGTGGTTGAAAAAGATAGGACCTGAGTTGAAAGCAGGGAAGGTTATAAGGAGTATCTTTTCAAGACTAAGTGATAAGCAGATTGATATCCTTATGGATATTGCAAAAAGAGATGGATTTTTGCCTATGATAAGGAATATGGATTTCGACTGGCATAGAGATGCAATCTTTTACATTATTAAGAATATAATCTCTAAAGGTTTGAGTAATTTTTAAGGTATAAAAAGGGCAAGCGGCAAAAAAGTGCTTGCCCTTTTTTATCTTTACTGAAGAAGTTTACCGAATGGATTAACGAATATAAGGATGAGTACGACAACGAGTGCATAAATAGCGAGCGACTCAATCATTGCGAGACCGATGATGAGTGTAGTCGTTATCTTTCCAGATGCACCAGGATTCCTTGCAACACCTTGGCATGCATTACCTAATCCAATACCCTGACCAATACCTGTTCCGAATGCAGCGAGCCCCATTCCAATACCGCAACTAAGAGCAGCAAGAGCATAGTAAAGGATATTGGAAGATTTTCCGCCTGTTGCAGCAGCTGCTTCTTCAGCAAGGCATAGTGGAGCAGTTATAAGGAACATTACAAGAACGATTAAGAGAAGAGCAAAAGTTCTTTTCATTTAGACCTTCCTCCTTTCTTAAAAATTTGTTTAAATTAATGTGCCTCTTCTACGGCACCAGCAAGATAAAGCGTGCTCAATAAAGCAAAAACGAATGCCTGAACAACACTTACAAGAACGCCAAGACCTAAGATTGCTGTTGGAATAATCCAAGGAGAAATCATTCCCAAAACAAGTAGTATTATATGTTTACCTGTCATATTACCAAAAAGTCGGACTGTAAGGGTTACAGGCCTTGAGAGGTGTCCAATGAATTCCACAAAAAACATTATTATCATTAATGGTAAAGCTGCAAGCGAGCGAATTGGTCCCAGAAAATGGTTTATATATTTAACACCGTGTGCTCTAAGACCATAATAATGGGTGGCAAGAAAGACTGGTACTGCCATTGCTGCATTTGTATTTACATTAGCCGTTGCTGAAGAAAATCCAGGAACAAGCCCCATAAAATTACAGAGTAGTATAAATATAAATATTGTACATATTAGAGGAAATAGCTGTTTACTCCAATGATGACCTATATTTTCGTCCACTAATTTCCATATGGCTTCAATTATCATTTCAATGAAGTTCTGTATTCCTTTTGGCACGAGCTTTATGGAACTTTTTACAACAAGGGCGACTATTATCAATATTATTGAGGCAAGAAATGCGTGTGTCACATTGTGTGGTATGACCTCTGGATTTACGAATGCATCCATCAATAATACTTCTTCCATGAATGACCTCCTTGGAAACAAAATTAGTGTGATATAATACATTTGTCTATTTTGAAATGTCAATAGTTTTCAATAGCAATGTTACGCAAATATCATTTATGTACTATTTGTAAAGATTACGTTAATTGCGTTTATTGCGTTTATAGCGTTTATAGAGTTTGTCAGATTTTATGCTTCGCATTGGAATTTAGACCTGCTTTGCAGGTCTGGAATTGAGTACCGCATAGCGGTACTGGAAGTTAGTCGCCTTGGCGACTGGAATTTATAGCGTTTATTGCGTTTATTGCGTTTATAGCGTTTGTAGCGTTTTTTAAAATGCAAAGCGCATGGCGCATGGCGTAAAAAAGGATGGCGGGTATTTGGCAATAACTCAATTTATGAAAAAAAATAAACTACCTTTATTGTAGATGTATAGTTTATAGGGTATTGTGATGTAGTTATTTATATTATATCTGAGGAAGGCAAATATTAAGTGTTGTTTGTTATTCTAAGTGAGTGCTATTTGGAGGTTAGATTTGCCTTCAAAATTGATTTTGCTGGTGAAAATTCAGGGTCTATTAGATAGACTTCTTTAAAATATTTCATAGATTCAGTGTGCTTTTTAAGCTTATAGTAAGAATATCCGAGTAGGTAGTAAGCTCTCGGGTCAGGTGATGTTTTTACGTAGTCTTCGAGATATTTTATACACTTTTTGAAATTGCCTTTTTGGTAAAGAATTACACCTTCTTCAAGATTAGCAGAGTAAACCTTTGAGTTTTGAATTGTTAATAAGGAAAGTAAGGTTAAAAAAATTATAAGTATTCTCATTTTTGATTCCCCCCTTAGTCAAAGTTTAGATTGGTTTCTTTTTCTTTAAGTTTCTTTATTGAGGGTAAGATGATAGCTTGTTTTGGCTCAGTGCCTTCTTTGAAATATTCTTTAATACCCGTCGTTAAATCTTTAGATAATATACCTGTTATAGGATCAATATAGTAGATGGTTATTCCTTCTGGTATCTCAAATTCATCAGTATTTTCAGTCTTAAAATTGCTCATAAAATTAACCCATATAGGAGATGCTGCTCGAGCTCCGGTTTCTTGTGGACCGAGTGACCTCATATCGTCAAAACCAACCCATACTGTAGCAATAAGTTTAGTAGAATATCCAATGAACCATGCATCTTTAAAATCGTTTGTCGTACCTGTTTTTCCTGCAACAGGTATCCCAAGTGATTTTGCTCTCCAACCAGTGCCATATTTTACAACATCTTCTAACATTGTGGTAATAAGAAATGCTATTTGGGGTTCAATAACTTCTTCTGCTTCTGGTTCATTATTTTCGATTATAGAGCCCTTTGAGTCTGTTATATATTTTATTGCTATTGGTTTTGGTCTCAACCCTTTATTAGCAAATGCACTGTAGCATAATGTAAGCTCAAATGGGCTCAGGGTTAAAGAGCCAAGTGCAAGTGTTAAATCTCTTGGCATTTCACTTTGAATTCCAATCTTTCTTGCAAATTGTATTACATTGTCTATTCCTACAGCATCGAGTAGTTTTATAGTAACAATATTTCTTGAATATGCTAAGGCATCTCTTAAAGTTGTTGGACCATAATATTTGTGGTCGGCGTTTTCTGGTGTCCATTTAGTGTTTGATGTCCCTATGTAAGAGACAGGTTCATCGTTTATAATTGTTGTTGGCGTAAAACCATGTTCAAGGGCAGCAGCATAGATTATTGGTTTGAATGCCGAGCCTGGTTGACGTTTTGCATATAGAGCTCTATTGAAATCACTTCTTAAAAAATCGTAGCCGCCGACAAGTGCTCTAATATAGCCTGTGTCTGGTTCAATAGCTATTAGCGCAGCTTCTGCTTGAGGCTCTTGCTCGAGGGAAAGTCTAATTGTGTTACCTTTTATACTTTTAATACTGACTTTGATTACATCGCCTGGGAAGAGTATGTCGGTTAGCTTGAAATCCTTTAGATATTTAGTTGTACCATTTTGATTGTTTAATATCTTTGAAGCCCATCGGGCATCCTCGATGGATAGTTTACCAATAAAACCTCTTGTTTTAATGAGTGCCTCATTTTTATCAACTTTTAATACAATGCCTGTTGAAATTTCATTTGGATTTGTGATTAAGGTTGTATTTAGTTCCTTTGTTTTAAGCTCTTTTTCTATGTCAATATCTTTTTTATGTTCAATAGGTCCACGCCAACCTCTCCTTTTATCAAGCTCCCGAAGACCTTGTTGTATTGCGATTGATGCATAAAGCTGAGCTTGTCTGTTGAGGGTTGTATATACCCTCATATTTCCTTTATAAACCTTTTCTACACCATATTTGTCTTCAAGATATTTCCTTACATATTCCACAAAGTAGTTGTTGGCTTCATAACCTTTACGAATATTAGACAAATATAAGGGTTGTTTAAATGCCGTTTCTCTTTCAGATTTTTTTATGTAACCTTCTTCTTCCATTCGAAGGAGAACTGTGTATTGGCGTTCTCTTGCTTTTGCAAAGTCATTAAAAGGCGAGTAGAGATTGGGTGCTTTTATTAGTCCTGCTATCATTGCTGCTTCGGCTAAAGAAATGTTGTTTACAGATTTTCCAAAATATATTCTTGAAGCCATCTCAACACCGTATGCTCCATGTCCAAAATATATTTTATTAAGATATAATTCGAGTATTTCATTTTTGCTTAAGCTATTCTCAATCTTCATGGCAAGGATGGCTTCTTTGACTTTTCTTTTAAGGGTTTTTTCCGGGCTTAAAAACATTACTTTTGCCAGTTGTTGAGTTATTGTACTACCTCCTTCTTTTAACCCTATGTGTATTATGTCTTTTAATAGGGCTCTACCAATAGCAATGTAATCTATACCTTTGTGTTTCCAGAATCTTGAGTCTTCAACTGCGATTACTGCATTTATGACATGTGTTGGTATTTTATTTAAAGGAACAAATATCCCCTTATCTGCTTTTAGTTCTCCTATTAATATATCATCGTCGGCATATATTTTAGTTCCTAAGTCGGGATTGTATCTCTTTACCTCTTCAATCGAGGGGATACCTTTTGTATACGCAAAAAAGGCACCAGCAGATGTACCAATAAGGATAGAGAAGATGATTAATAATAAAACAATTTTAGTTTTCATCATTAAATTATAACTGTCAGTTCTATTGGGTGTCAAAATACTGCGATTATTACATTTGAAAGGTATTTTCAAAGATTCATTTGTTTTATCAAGTGGGAGCGTTTATTGCGTTTATCATATTTAATGCTTCGCATTGGAATTTAGACCTGCTTTGCAGGTCTGGAATTGAGTACCGCAGAGCGGTACTGGAAGTTAGTCGCCTTGGCGACTGGAATTTATAGCGTTTATAGCGTTTATTGCGTTTATAGCGTTTGTAGCGTTTTTTAAAATGCAAAGCGCATGGCGCATGGCGTATAAAAGGCTAAAGGGTAATTGGCAATAACTCAATTTCTGAAACAAAATAAACTACCTTTTATATAGATGTATAGTTTATTGGGTATTGTGATGTAGTTATTTATATTATATCTGAGGCTTACGCTTCGACTTCAGCCTCAGTAGTGAAGACCCGTGATTTTGTTTCATAAATTGAGTTATTGCCATCGATATAGCGTTTTATAGAGTTTATTGCGTTCATTGCGTTTGTAGCGTTTTTTAAAGTGCAAAGCGCATGGCGCATGGCGTAAAAAAGGTTGGATGTATAGTGCAGATATTGCTCGAAGATTTATTTAACTCGATGGGACTATTGGAGGGACTGAATAGTGTGCTTATAATGTATTTGTTAAGTGATAATAAGGATATTCATGAGGTTATACATAGACGTTACTTAAGGTATCGAAAAATAAATCTTCTCGCAACATCTGCACTATTATATGAGTAAAGGATATTTGGCAATGACTCAATATCTGCGATATTTTATTTATAAGTAGTTTCTTATATGTGAATAAGTGGTATTTACTTAACACATTTATCTTATGTGATTGACTATAGATAAATTGTAAAGTTAATATTAATTTATGCACCAGCAATCAGATTATGTCCCGCTCCACTTGCATACTGAATATAGCTTGCTTGACGGGGCTATCAGGATAAATGAGTTAATTAAGAAAGCATCTTTGTATAAGATGCCAGCTATATCTATTACGGATCATGGGAATTTATTTGGAGTAATTGAGTTTTATAAGGCAGCATTAGATGCTGAAATTCAGCCTATTATAGGTTGTGAGGTTTACGTAGCCCCAAGTAGTAGGTTTGAAAAGAAGCAGATTCAAGGTACTGATGAAGGTACATATCATCTTATACTTCTTGCCAAGGATAATAAAGGGTATAAAAATTTAGTTAATCTTGTAACAAGGGCTTATACTGAGGGCTTCTATTATAAGCCGCGTATTGACAGAGACTTACTAATCAAATACAATGAGGGCCTTATTTGTTTGACTTCATGCTTGAAGGGGGAGATCCCATTTTTCTTGCAGAGGGGCATGATTGAAAAGGCAAGATCAAGTGCTGATTTTTATAGAGAACTTTTTGGTTTTGAAAATTTTTATTTGGAAGTTCAAGACAACGGACTTCCTGAACAAGCAGAGGTGAATAAGAAACTTGTTGATTTATCAAAGGAATTGAATGTAGGTCTTGTTGCTACAAATGATTGCCATTATTTGATGAGAGAAGATGCAAGGGCTCATGATATCCTTTTGTGTATTCAAACAAATAAAACTGTAGCAGATAAGGATAGGATGTGCTTCAATTCGGATGAGTTTTATTTTAAGTCACCAGAAGAGATGAAAGAAGCCTTCAAGGAATTGCCAGAGGCTATCATTAATACGAGAAAGATTGCTGAAAAATGTAACGTTAGATTTGAGATGAATTTGAATCTTTTACCAGTGTATGAGATTAGTGATGGTAGGACTCCTGATGAGTTTCTTGAAAAGTTGGCAATGGATGGTTTGTATAGGAGATTGGGGGATAAGGTCAATCGAGTATACAAGGATAGATTAATTAGGGAACTTAACGTAATAAAAGAGATGGGGTATTCTTCATATTTTTTGATAGTATGGGATTTTATAAGCTTTGCGAAGAGAAATAATATACCGGTTGGACCAGGTAGAGGTTCTGCAGCAGGTAGCCTTGTTTCTTATTGTTTGGGTATTACCGATATTGATCCTGTAAAATACAATCTTTTATTTGAAAGGTTCTTGAATCCAGAGAGAGTAAGCATGCCTGATATAGATGTAGATTTTTGTAAGGTGCGGAGGGCTGAAGTAATCAATTATGTGGCAGAGAAATATGGGAAGGAACATGTTGCTCAGATTATAACCTTTGGCACTATGGCAGCAAGGGCTGCAATTAGAGATGTTGGAAGAGCACTTGGGTTTTCTTATGGAGAAGTAGATAAAATAGCAAAGTTAATACCTAATGCACACAATATTACAATCGAAGATTCTTTGAATCTCGAGCCTCGGTTAATGGATATATATAAAACCAGTCCAAGAATAAAGGAACTGATTGATATTGCAAGGAGACTCGAAGGCTTGTGCAGACATGTATCAACACATGCTGCTGGGGTTGTAATATCGCCCCATCCTTTAACAGAGTATACACCTTTATATAAAAATCCTTCAGATGGGACGATTACAACTCAGTTTGATATGGAAGCAATAGAAAGCATTGGTCTTTTGAAGTTTGATTTTCTTGGACTTAAGACCCTTACAGTTATTGATAAAACAATTAAATACATAAAGGATAATGGTAAAGAATTTTCACTTAAAGACATATCACTTGAAGATAAAGATACTTATGAGTTATTGAGTTCTGGTAATACGACGGGCATTTTCCAACTTGAAAGTTCTGGCATGAAAGATTTACTGGTGAGGATCTCTCCTTCGAGGTTTGAGGATTTGATTGCTATTGTTGCACTATATCGTCCAGGACCAATGGGTAGTGGCATGTTAGATGATTTTATTAAAAGAAAAAAGGGGATTGTACCAGTAAAGTACGATCTACCACAATTAAGAGATATACTTGATGAGACATACGGGATCATACTTTATCAAGAACAAGTTATGAGGATTGCAAACGAACTTGCAAATTTCACTATGGGACAAGCCGATTTGTTGAGAAAGGCGATGGGTAAGAAGCTTCCAGAAGAGATGGAGAAACAAAAAGAATCATTTATAAGAGGAGCTATGGCAAATGGTATATCTGAAAAGAAGGCTAAGAAGATTTTTGATTTTATGTCGTATTTTGCTGAATACGGTTTTAATAAATCACACTCTGCTGCTTACGCATATATAGCTTATCAAACAGCTTATTTAAAGGCGCATTACCCTGTAGAGTTTATGGCCGCTACATTAAGTGCTGATATGGATAATACTGACAGGGTTGTTAGATTGATTGCTGGTTGTCGTGAGATGGGGATTGAAGTCCTCCCTCCTGATATTAATCTTTCTGATAAAGAATTTAAGGTAATAGGGAATTCTATTAGGTTTGGACTCGAGGCTGTTAAGGGAGTTGGTTCATCTGCTCTTGAATCTATTTTAAAGGCAAGAAAAAGTGGAGGATTTTTTAAATCATTAGAGGATTTTTTGGAAAGGATTGATCAAAAGAAGGTAAATAAAAAGGTTATTGAAAGCTTAATAAAGGCAGGTGCGTTTGATTCATTAGGGCTTTCAAGGGCAAAGGCTATGCATATATTTACGCAGATAGCGGATAACCACTCAAATATTTATAATGCAACGTTGATAGGTCAACAAAGCATATTTGGTAGTGATTATGGAGTTCAAGATAATAGATTTAAAGAGTGGAGTTTTGATGAAATATTGAGATTTGAGAAAGAGTCGTTGGGTTTTTATATAAGCGGTCATCCATTAACAAAATATAAAAAGATACTCGAGGAGATGGGAACTACTAAGATTTCATTACTTGAAGATTTAGAAGATGGTTCGGAGGTAGTAATAGGTGGGGTATTGACGTCGTTTAGAAGGATTAAAACGAAAACAAGGTCTGAAATAATGTGTTATTGCCAGTTAGAAGGTCCCGAGGGAAATGTGGAAGCTATTATTTTCCCAGAACTTTATAATAAGAAGATAAATATACTTCAGGAAGATGAACCTCTAATTGTGAGGGGAAAGATCGATAAGACTGAGAAGGGTATCAAAATAATTGCTACCGATTTAATTAGGCTGGATGATATCAGTGGTAAGGGTAATAATAAAGTGTTAATCAGGTTGGATGCCGAAGATATTAGTAAGGAAAAGCTTCAGAAATTGTATGATTTAATATCTTCGGAAGGTAAAGGTGTTATCCCATTTTGGTTAAGTGTCATTAAGGATGATAAAGAAGTTATAATTGAAACACAGTTAAAGGTTTCAAATGATAAATTTATTATTGATACTATAGAAGAGATTATAGGGAAAGGAAAAGTATTGATACAGTGATAAGGTATTATCTTGATTTTGAAAAACCTATAGAAGAGTTAGAGATAAAAATAGAAGACTTAAAAAGATTATCAGACGGTAAAGAAATAGATATTTCTGAAGAGATAAAGAAGCTTGAAAAAAAGGTTGTAGAATTAAGAACTGAAATCTTCTCTTCTTTAACACCTTGGCAAAAGACACAAATTGCAAGGCATCCAGAAAGACCATATACACTCGATTATATTAACATGATGGCGTCAGATTTCATTGAACTTCATGGTGATAGAAGATATTCCGATGATCCAGCAATAGTTGCAGGGATGGCTAAGATTAAGGATATAGCCGTCATTATCATTGGGCATCAGAAAGGCAGAGGGACTAAAGAGAGGATTTATAGAAACTTCGGACAACCACATCCAGAGGGTTACCGTAAAGCCTTAAGAATTATGAAGATCGCTGAAAAGTTTAAGAAACCTATAGTTACGATGATTGATACGCCTGGCGCCTTTCCAGGTATTGGTGCAGAGGAAAGGGGGCAAGCAGAAGCAATCGCTGTTAATTTGATGGAGATGTCAAGGATTAAGACACCCATTATTTCAATTGTAATTGGTGAGGGTGGTAGTGGAGGAGCACTTGCACTTGGTGTTGCAGATAGGATTTATATGCTTGAGCATGCTATTTATTCTGTAATATCTCCAGAAGGTTGTGCAGCCATATTATGGAAAAAGGATGGTGAAGTAGGTGTTAATGAGTTTGCGAAAGCTGCAGAGGCTTTAAAATTGACTGCGCAAGACCTGTTAAAATTCAAGATTATAGATGGGATAATACCTGAGCCGTTAGGGGGTGCACATAGAGATCCAGAAGTTATGTCTAAAAATATAGCAGACACGATAGTAAATGCTATTAATGATTTAAGATTAAAACCCTTGAGTAAACTTATTGAGGAGAGATACAAGAGATATAGAAAGATAGGAAGTTTTGCCGAAGAGGCTGAAAGTAATGAATAATACAAAATTTAAGAATAAAATTAGATTCTCAGAATTTGATTGCTTAAAAAATGAAAAAGTTAATAGAAGATACTGCTTTCTTTTGGAAGCCTTTAATAACAAAGAGATGACAATTGAAGATATTGATAAGATGGAATTATGTCTAAAATGTGATGTTTTTAAAAGATGTGTTGATTTTATAGCATTTAAGAAGATCATAAGGAGATTTTTTATAATACTAAAGAAACTTAGAAAAAGTTTGGCAAAGGATAGAGAGAGGCTTAAGAATGTAAATGATGAGTTAAACCAGAGTCTTTCTGATGTATTTGATGCACTCAGAAGGATTTCAGCAGGTGATCCAACAGTTAGAATTCCTGAGAAATCTAATATTAAGCTTATAAAAGATCTAAAAAAAATGGTTAATATAACTGCAAAGAATATAGCTGAAATTGTAGATCAATCGCATGAGTTCGCAATAACACTCGCAGAATATTTTGATGTTCTACACAAGGTTTCTTTGGGGAATTTAGATGTTAGAGTAAAAGGTAAATCAAAGATTGAATTGCTCGAATCACTAAAAAAGGTTACAAATGAGATGATAGAAAAGATTTCTGTCGAGATTACGGAAAGGAAAAAAGCTGAGGAAGCTCTTAAAAAGCTTTCAATCGTAGATGATTTAACTGGTCTTTATAATAGGAGAGGGTTTTTTATATTTGCAGAACAGCAGTTTAAGATAGCTGATAGGATGAAGAAGAAATTATATCTTTTATATTCGGATCTTGATGGGTTAAAGCTTATAAATGATAAATATGGTCATGCTGAAGGTGATGCGGCTCTTATAGAAGTTGCAAATGTTTTAAGAAAGACTTTTAGGTCAAGTGATGTGATTGCAAGGATAAGCGGAGATGAATTTGTAGTTCTTGCTATGGAGACACTGAAAACTAACCCAGAAGTGCTGATCGATAGACTTAATAAGAAAATAGAAGAACATAATTCAAAAAGGGGCACAGATTACGAATTATCTTTAAGTACTGGTTTTTCAGTTTATGACCCTAAGAATCCTATCAGTATTGAAGAACTTATGGCTACTGCAGATAAAGATATGTATGAAGACAAGTTGTTAAAAAGGTCTGTATCCATTCTTTAGCCGTGCTTGATTCAATGGTTAAGCAATTGAACCTGTCAGCAGTCCCCGAAAAACCTGGGGTTTATATACTGAAGGATAATAAAGAGAAGATTATTTACGTCGGTAAAGCGAAGAACCTTAAGAACAGATTATCGAGCTATTTTCAGAATTCATCGCATCTGGACGAGAGGAAGAGGTCTATGGTAAGTAGAGTCGAAAATTTTTCATATATTGTCACTGATAATGAACTCGAGGCGTTAATACTCGAGGCTAATCTTATAAAGCAGTATAAGCCAAGATTTAATATTATCTTGAGGGATGACAAGAGTTATCCTTATTTAAGATTGGCTACAAATGAAAAATGGCCATATCTTGAAGTTGTTAGAGGTATCAAAAATGATGGAGCTCTTTATTTTGGACCTTATACGCCTTCAAGAGCAGTTCGGGAGACGATTAGTTTTATAAAAAAACATTTTCAGATAAGGGATTGCAAATTTGATATTATAAAGCCTATAAGACCATGTATTCAGTATCAGATGGGTAGGTGCCCTGCACCGTGTGCTGATAAGGTATCACATGAAGATTATATGAAGATAGTTGAGGAAGTAAGGCTTTTTTTAAGTGGTAAAATGTCGGAATTGATTGAGTATCTTGAAAGAAAGATGAATTATTATGCTGATTTGTTAGATTTTGAGCAAGCTGCATTAGTAAGAGATAAGATCAGAGCTATCGAGAAATCTACAAGCAGGCAGAAGGTTGTTGCACCAGAGTTTGGAGATATGGATGTAATAGGGTATTATAAAAATAAGTATGAAGTAAATTTTAAAGTCTTTTTTATTAGGAATGGCTTTATGACTGGTTCTAAGGATTTGTTTTTTAAGAATGTTATTTCAGTGGAAAAGGCTGAATATTTAAGGGATTTTTTGGTCCAGTTCTACTCAAAAGAGATAGTTCCACCACCAAAGATTTTAATTGATTATCTGCCGAATGAATTGCATCTAACAGAGAAGTTTCTTTCTGAAAAAAGGAAAGGGGATGTTTTTATTAACATGCCTGCGTCCGATATGGAAAACGATTTAATAAAGATGGCAAATGAGAATGCTTATATTATGTATAATTACAGAATGAGAACGGGTATTGATAAGGTTCTATATGATATTAGAGAAAGATTATCGATGCAAACGTTACCAAAGAGCATAGGGGCGATTGATGTTTCTAATCTATCCGGCAGTGAAGCTGTAGGCTCATTTATATATTGGGATGACGGAGAATTTGCAAAGGACAAATATAAGAGGCTAAGGGTTAAAAGTGTTGAAGGAATAGATGATTATTCCATGATTAAGGAGGTTGTAGAGAGAATATTGGTTAAGATTGGTGAGGATATGCCAGATATTTTGATGATTGATGGCGGGATTGGACATTTACAGATTGTTAATAATGTAATGAATAGATTAAAGGAACAAGGATTTTCCTTTCATAAAGAGCCATTTTTAATAGCGATAGCAAAAAAACCTGATAGGATATTCTCATTATCTCATGAAACACCTTTAAACATTAGCGATTCAGAACCATCTTCTTTATTACTCAGGCGTATTAGGGATGAAGCGCATAGATTTGCTTTGAGTTATCACAGGAATCTGAGAAAAAAGTCTGTTCTGATATCACCACTTGAAAAGATTAAGGGTATTGGTAAAAAGAGGAGGTTGCAACTTCTAAAGGCATTTAGTAGTATCGATGCTATAAAAAATTCAACAGTTGATGAGATTTGCAAGATTAAAGGTTTTAATAAGAATTTAGCAGAGTATCTCTTAAATGAATTAAGGAGGGGAAGATGAGGCAATTTATAGTATTGTTTTTTATACTTATGTTAGTAACACCTGTTTACTCGGCATATAAGATTTACCTGAAAAATGGTTCTGTTATTGAAGGTGTAAATAGTTATACCGAAGATAATGGTTCAATGACTATATATTTTAAGACAGGTTCTATGACATTAGAAAAAGATTCGCTTTTGAAAATTGAGGGGTATGGTGAAGAGTCTGTTAAGGAGAAGAGTATTGAGGAATCAGGGGTTTCTGAAAAGCATATGGAAGACGAGGGAAAGGTGAATCGGAGTATTGTGGGAAGTGATATAGAGAAGAAGGATGAACTTAATAAGATTAGGTCTGAGATAGAAGCCCTAAATTCTGAGATCAAAATTACTGAAGAAAGGGAGATAGAGCTTGTAAATCAGATAAATGAGAAGATGGGGAAAAGGTATATGTATAATGTATATCAATTGAGAAGACTTGAAAGTGAGATAGAACCATTAAGACAAGAGTTGTATTCTGTTCAAAAGAAAAAGCAGGAATTAGTTCAAAAGAGGAATTCTCTTGAAGATATGTTAAAGGGGCAACAATGATTAAGGTATTAGTATCAGGGTCACTTGCATACGATAGAATTATGAATTTTCCTGGTAAGTTTTCTGATTATATATTACCTGATAAGATTCATGTGATTAATGTTTGTTTTAATGTTGATGGTATGCAGGAAAAATTTGGAGGTACTGCTGGTAACATAGCATATAATTTAAGTCTTCTTAACGAGCAACCTTTAATCTTAGCAGCGATAGGTAAAGATTCTGAGAGTTATCTGAATTGGTTGAGAAAAAACAATATATTAACGGAATATGTGAAGGTTATTGATGATGAGTTTACTGCTTGTGCTTACATAACGACTGATTTGGCTGATAATCAGATAACTGGTTTTAATCCAGGTGCGATGAAGCATCCAGTTGGTTATGGGCTTGAGAATTTTGGCCCTGAAGATTCAATTATGATAATAGCGCCTGGGAACTTAGATGACATGAGAGATTTTGCATCAAAGTGTAGGGAAAGGGGTATAAGTTTTATATGTGATCCAGGACAATCACTTACAAAGTGGGATAAAAGAGAATTTTTGGAATGGATCAATGGTTCCATGGTTTTAATATCGAATGATTATGAGCTCGAGATTATTTTGAAACTTACAGATATGAAAAAAATTGATTTATTAGATTATACGTCGGCAATTATAACAACACTCGGCGATAAAGGTTCAAGTATTTTGACACGAGATGGAAACTATAAAATTACAGCAGTTAAACCCAATATTGTTAGAGATCCAACGGGCGCTGGTGATGCATATAGGGCTGGGTTGATAAAGGGTATAGCTGGAGGTAAAGATATTATAACTTCTGCTAAGATGGGTTCAGTGGCTGCATCTTATGCTGTTGAGTATTATGGTACCCAAGAGCATAAATTCACATTTGAAGATTTCGTTAGTAGATATGAGATTAATTTTGGTCCTCTTGTTATTTAAATGATAAATGTCGAGTCGCTAAAGAATTATTTTAAAAATCTTTATAGTAATCTGACCGATATAAGAATAAAAAAGCTTGGTTCGGGTGTTCAGGGTTCGGGCTTTTCTATTGAGGTTGTAACAGATAGTAATGTATTTGAGTATGTTTTAAAAACGTTACTACCAGAAGGACTCGGACACGATTATCCATCAGATAGGGCATCTGTATTTTTGCTTGATCTTGACGAATTCAAAAACATGCCAAAGCATGTTAAGGCAATAGATGTTCTTGCAGAGATGGAAGATGGGAGCATAAAATCTATTGGTGGTGGTAGGGAATATTACCTTTTAATGGAGAAGGCTGAGGGAGTTGATTATTTTAACGATTTAAGTGGATTTGTAAATAAAAGGTCACTTGATAGTGTTGACATAAGGAAGATAGATATTATGACATCATATCTTGCAGAGCTTCATTCAATAAAAAAAGAATCGAAAGCTCTATACTGGAGAAAATTAAGAGATACGGTTGGACATGGAGAATGTCTTATGGGTGTTTTGGATACTTATCCTGATGATGTGTTATCAGGAGGTGAAATGGGAGAAATTATAAAGAAGTCTGTTGATTGGTATATTAAACTAAAACCAAAGTATAAGAGGTTGAGTCAGATACATGGTGATTTTCATCCAGGTAATATCTGGTTTAAGAGTAAAGGATATGATATCGACTTCGTCTTACTTGATAGAAGTAGAGGGCCATGGGGAGAGCCAGCAGATGATGTTACCGCTCTGACTATTAATTATATATTTTTTTCTATTAAGGCATATGGGTATGTTAAAGATCCATATTATGAAGGTATAAAATTATTCTTTGACTTATATATCGATAAAACAAAGGATTATGAGATAAATGAGGTGCTTGCTCCCTTTTTTGCATTCAGAGGAGTAGTTGTTGCAAATCCTGTATTTTACCCTGAATTAAAGCTTGATCAAAGAAGATCAATTTTCAACTTCGTTAAGAATGTTTTAAACGAAGATTCGTTTGATATAAATAAAGTTAATGATTATTTATTGTAAAAAATTTTATGTTAATAATTTATCAAAATTGTAATTTTTTAAGAAATTCAGGAATATATCGAGTGCATTAGAGGGAACAAGGTTTTTATTCATAATTAATGAGAAGTCTCTTACTATTTTCTCTTCTTTAAAATTCAATAATTTTAATGTGCCTAATTTATTTTCTTTCCTTGCAGCCCATTTTGATATTATTGATACACCGAGGCCGTTCTCTACAGCATCCTTGATAGCTTCGGTGCTTCCAAGAACGGCTGTAACATGAAGGTCATGCGGTGAGACATTATATTTTGCAAAGAATTTTTCAGTCATATGCCTCGTTGCTGACCCTGGCTCTCTTAGTATGAATGGTTCTTTTACTACTTCCGATATAGAGATATCCTTTTTTCTTGCAAGAGGATGGGAAGGATAAACTATAAGGATTAGTTCATCTGTAAGGAGTTTCTTCGTACATACTTTCTGTTTTTGTACATCTCCCTCAACGATACCAACATCTATAATACCAGAGTTAAGCATCTCTTTGACCCTTTTTGTATTGTCTACAAGTAAGAATATCTTAATTTTAGGATGAGCATTTCTAAACTCGGCTATTACAGAGGGTAATACATAATTTCCTATGTTTGATCCGGCACCAATCAATAAGCTACCCTTGATAAGACCAGTCTGCCTACTGATTGCCTTTTCTGCAGATGCGTATAGTGATAATATTTCTTTTGCATATTTATACAATATTTCACCAGCTGGTGTAAGTGTGACGACGTTTGATGACCTGTTAAATAGTTTTGTTTCGTACTTTTCTTCAAGTGCCTGTATTTGAATACTTACTGCTGGTTGTGTTAAGTGGATAATCTCTGAAGTTTTTGAGAAGCTTTTCGTTTCAGCTACAGTACAAAAAATCCTAAGTTTATGATCTTCCATATGCACCCCCAAATTAAAGTATTCTAAGTCAGAGCAAGATGTAAGCCGAGTTCTGTTTTGGTGGCCATTCATCTATGGCTTGATGTTACCATCAAGCTCTTGCGGTCTAACCCGTTCCGCTATCTCGATACATATGTATCGAGAATTCGAAGGGGCGTTCTCAAAGCGGAACCTATTTGACCTTGCTCAGGGTGGGGTTTACCAAGCTTGAGATGTCGCCATCTCAACTGGTGAGCTCTTACCTCACCTTTTCACCCTTGCTCAGAGTATTTCTGAGCGGTTTCCCTTTCTGTGGCACTTTCCTTAAGGTTACCCTCACTCCGTGTTACGGAGCACCCTGCCCGCTTGAGCTCGGACTTTCCTCTCATTCTTTCTAAGAATGAGTAGCCACCTTCTTGCCCTGACTTATAATTATTATTTATTATTATATAATAAATTTTAAAGATTTAAAAGAGAAATTAATTCGTATTGGGGGTGTCGTTTTGAGGGGATAATCTGTTTTTATAATAAAGTATTCTGTGACATTGTGGGCATGTAATTATATTTTCATTCTTTTTTAGCTCAACGAATAATTGTGGCGGTATGTTCATATTACAGCCTTGACATACCTCATTTATTGCTTCTGTAACTGCAAGTCCGTTACATGTCTCAAGTAGATTGATATATTGCTCGTATAGTTCTTGATCAATCTTTTCCATAAGCTCGTTTCTTGATGTTTTTACATTAGAAAGTTCGTATTCCATATCTTGCTTTTCTTTTTGAATCTGCTCTTTTACATTTTTAATTTTCTCTTTTTCAAGGTTAAGCTTCTTTTCTTCATCTTTTAATTGTTTGGTCACAGAATCAATATCAATCATGATATTTAATATTTCATCCTCAATATCTGAACGTTCTTTTTCTACGTTCTCTATTTCTTTTAGATGAGCCTGATATTCTTTATTAGTCTTTATTTCAGATGTGCGATTTTTTAACTTCTGGATTTTATCGTTGATGACTTCGAGTTCTTTCTCTTTTGCTCTCTTTTTCTTCTCAAGTTCGTCTAACTGTTTTTTTATTATATTGTATGAGCCTTGTGATTCCCTGAGTAATAAATCGGCTTTCTCTAAACGAGTTGGTATCTCGTCAAGTTTGCTTTTAATAGTTAGTATTTTAGAGTCTAAGTCTTGTAAAGTTATTAAATACTTTAATTGATTAATCATTTTACAATGGTGGGCCCACCAGGACTCGAACCTGGGACCAACCGGTTATGAGCCGGTAGCTCTACCAGCTGAGCTATGGGCCCGAGAATGATTTCTAAATGATAAAAGTTTCTAAATTTAAATTTTAAATTCTTATTAATAATAAGGTCAAGGACTTTCAATGAACTCTCTTAACCATTTACTTCTTGATGGATGTTTTAATTTCCTTAATGCTTTAGCCTCTATTTGTCTTATACGTTCCCTTGTCACATTCATTTCATTCCCGACTTCCTCAAGCGTGGAGGTTTTATTTTGCCCTATGCCATATCTTTTTCTTATTATGGTCTCTTCTTTTTGCGGAAGTGTTGAAAGGATTTTATCAATAAGGTTCTTCATATCATCTTTTATTGCGAGTTCAAGTGGCGAATCGATGGTTTTATCCTCAATAAAATCTATTAGTTGATTATCTTCATCTCCAATTGGTGCGTCAAGCGATATTGGTTCTTTAGACATTTTTAAAAGTATATTGATTTTTGATATAGGTATATTTGTTCTCTCGGCTATTTCATAGGGATAGGGTTCTCTACCCAACTCTTGTACAAGTGTTCTTGTGGCTTTGTTAATCTTGTTCATAGTTTCAATCAAATGAACTGGTATTCTTATAGTCCTTGATTGTTCAGAAAGTGCTCGTGTGATTGCTTGACGTATCCACCACGTGGCATAAGTACTGAATTTGTATCCCCTTTTATATTCAAATTTATCAACTGCTTTCATAAGTCCACTATTGCCTTCTTGAATTAAATCTGAAAAACTGAGACCTCTTCCAAGGTATCTTTTTGCAATACTTATGACGAGCCTTAGATTTGCTTCTATCATGACTTTTCTTGCTTCATATATAATCTTTTCGCCTTTAATGACTTCTTTTAATTTTTCTTTTAATTCTTGTAAAGTAGAATTCCTTAATTCTTTTTTATTATGTTTTAGTTTTTTATGGGTAAGGGGATTCTTATTTTTTCCAAGTTTTGAGCTGTATATACTATGCATGGATAGTCTTCTATGTTTGCTTTCGTATTCTTTTACTTTTCGCTTTAGATCATCTATGAAAGCGACGATTACATTATTTTTAAGGTCTAACGACTTTATTTTTGAGACTATCTTGTCGGTGTTCTGATTTAATCATCTGGTTTTATTTTCTAAAGTATTTTGAGTTAAATTACCTTTGTTTATATGTTTTAGGATATCGAGCCTTTCTTTATAGAGCTTTTCTATCTCTTTGGTAATTTTGTAAATCTTCTTACATTCTGCCTTTAGTTCTTCTTCGGTCGATTCTTCCCCATTTTGAATAATGTCGATCAGAGGTGCCCTACCAGATTTAATTAATTTGCCGAGTGCTATAATCTTATCTAAAACAAATGGTATAGTGAAGATTGCTCTAAATACCTTTTCTTTACCGTTTTCTATTTTTCTGGCTATATTTATCTCATCTTCTCTTGTCAAAAGTGGAACTGCGCTCATTTCTTTTAAATATATTCGTATAGGGTCTTTACTGTATTCTACTATTGGTGTACTAATCTCTTCTTCAATTCCTGTATCGTATTTTTCCAGATAATCTATCTTATTATCATCATCAATTTCTTCTGTTTTAAAGTAATCATGGTAATCTTTCATAACTTATTTCCTTTAATATTTTCTCTTTTTTCTTTAAGTAAGGAATTTAAAAGTTTTACATCTCCTATCCCTTTAGCATAGCTTAGTTGTTCCTCTAATCGTCTAATTTTTATTGCTCTTATGCAGTCATCAATAACTTCGTTAACATTTTCATTATCAAATCCTGGGTTTACTAACATTTTTGAGATTAATATTCTTTCTTTGTCATCACATAATTCTGATAAGTAATCGATACTAAACCTCTCCTGGATTGTTTTTATTTTTTCTAAGATTCTTTTTATTGTTGGGTCATAAAGGTCTTCTAATTTCAATTTAGATATTGTATAATTCAGGTTTTCTGGAAATGATAGTAGAGCGCTTAAGAGTAAATATTCTTCTTTTGGAGGGTGTGTTCTCGAGTTTTCTCTTTTGCTTGTATCTTTCTGCAGATTGTTATATTTAAAGTTTTTCTTTTTAATCTTTTCTAATTCTTCTCTTAATATGGACTCATTAAATCTTGATTTATCGGTTAGTTCACATAGTATTTCGTTTGCAATTATAACATCATCGTATAATGATACTATCTCAAGAGCTTCCCTGACCCACTCAACTTTATCATGTGAAGATGTTAGTTTAATGAAATCAATTATTGATAATGTTTCAGATAGCTTTTTTTCGAAACTTAATGAACCACGCCTTCTGAGAAAACTGTCAGGGTCTTCACCTTCTGGCAACAACAAAATACGTGCCCTAAAGTTTGAATTTGCTGCAATTTTTAAAGATCTTTTTGCTGCTAATATTCCAGCTTTATCTGAATCAAAGGTTAGTATTATCTTTTCAGTGAATAGTTTAAGTTTATTAAGATGTTGTTGAGTTAGTGCTGTTCCGAGGGGTGCGATAGTATTTTTGAAGCCGTATTGATGACATGTGATTGTGTCAATGTAGCCTTCAACAATTATGGCAAAGCCTGTTTTAGAGATGTAATCTTTCGCAATATTGATGCCGAAGAGTGTCTGGCTTTTTTTGAAGATGGGTGTCTCTGGTATGTTTATATATTTTGGTAAGGAATTGTCCATAACCCTTCCACCAAAAGCTATGGGCTCATTCCTCGAGTTATATATAGGAAAGATTAATCTTCTCCTAAAAAAGTCTTTAAAATGGTCGCCTTCTTGTACAACTAATCCTGATGCTTTAATAGTCACATCTTGAAAGCCTTTTTCTTTAAGATATTTATAGAGTCCATCCTGTGAATCTGTTGCTAAACCTATGTTAAAGGCCTTTATCGAATCTTCGTTCAAGCCTCTTTTTTTAATATAGTTTTGAGCATCATTATTGGATTTAAGATTTTTAATGAAATATAGTATGGCATCTTCGTTTATACGAAATAACTGAATTCGATTAAAATCTTGATTAGACCATTTATAGTTTGTTAGTTTTAGGCCTGCGCGTTTTGCAAGATATTCTATTGCTTCGCTAAAGGTGATATTATTGTATTTGATTATAAAGCTTACAATATCTCCACCTTCACCACAACCAAAACAGTGAAATATTTGTTTCAATGGGCTAACAATAAATGAGGGAGTCTTCTCCGAGTGGAAGGGGCAAAGACCTTTATAATTTTGACCTGACTTTCTAAGTGGGACGTAATCTGATATGAGTTCTACAATATCTATCCTCGATTTTATTTCTTCGATTATTCTTTCGTTTTTCATTTGTTTATCAAAATTGTTTAGTAATTAGAAATAATCAATGTGTAAATCTTTTGAAGCCTGAACACTCGAGTATATTGAAGGTCTCTGTCTTTGATATTTCATCTAAGAGGAGGTTTAACCCTAAATTGTCACTTGAGATATGCCCTGCTATTATAACGTTTAAATGATGTTTTTCAGCTTGTTTTCTGTGTTCTTCGCTGATGTGCATTCCGACTATAGTGCTAATGCCACTATTTGTTAGACTCTCGAAGATTTCTTTGGCTCCTTCAGTACCGCCTGTCATATCAACAAATATCTTACCAGCTTTTCTATTTTTCGCACCAAGTACTATTTTAGGTCCTATACCTTCTCTTGAAGAGTTCTTATATTCGGGTATTGTCATAAGAATGTCAATGATATCAGATAAAAGGAATGGCTTTTCTTTTTCAAAGAGTTTTTGTAGATATGAAGCAACCATGTTATCTGCAGGTGTATGAAGACACATTAAAGGTATGCCAAGCAGCCTTGCTGCATCTATTGCTCTCGTGTGGTTACCTGGAAGAAGTCTTCGTTCTACCTCACTTATTCTTTTTTCCATTAGACTTTCAGCGATATTAATTGGAACACCAAAGATATTAAAAATATCTGATTGCATATTCATGACGGAGTAAAGATTAGCAAGGGCTTTACCCGATGGATGGTGTGAAAGAATCAAGTCTATATCATTCCCTTTTGATTTTAATGTTTCAGCAAGTAGTATTTCTCCAACATCTATATCAATTCCTATTAGAATGTTTTTAATTTCTGCGTCTTCTGGACCAGTTAGTATTCTGGAGTCTGAATACGGATTGTTGAGTGATTCCATGTCGAATAGTTCTTTTTCTGAAGGTTTAAGTTCTTCAAAATCTTTTCTTCTCTTTTCGAGTTCTTTTATCACATTTTCTTTGCCTCGTGGGTCATTCTCTATGCCAATCTCTATTGCCTTTTTATAGAAATCTTTAAGTTTCATTTGTTTTCAAGGAGTTCTTTTGCTCTCTGGCTTACAATCTTGCCGTCTGCTTTACCTTTGATCTTTGGCATTAGTATTTTCATTACTTTCCCTATTTCTTTAGAGTCTTTTACACCTGATTCAGATATAGCTTGTTTGATTAGGGAATCGAGTTCTTCAATAGAAAGTTGTTCAGGCATATAAGATTGTACTATCTCAAGTTCTTGTTTTTCCTTTTCAACGAGATCCCATCTACCTCCTTTTGAAAACTGTTCAATGGATTCTCTTCTTTGTTTTAGAAGGGTAGAAAGGATTGATAGTACATCATCATCTGTTAAGTCTGCTTGCTTTTCAATCTGCTTGTTTTTAATGGCTGCCTTAATCAACCTTAACACTGATATCCTCAGTTTATCAGAATGCTTTAAGGCAACTTTAAAATCCTCTTCAATCTTTTGAAGAAGGGGCACTATTTTACTCCCATTCTTAATTTTTTAAGAGCTTTCTTTCTTGCAGCAAGCGCTTTTTTCTTACGTTTTACACTTGGCTTTTCGTAATGCTCTCTTTTTTTAATTTCCGATAATATTCCTTCTTTTTCGCATTGTTTTTTAAATTTCTTGAGAGCATTTTCGAAAGAGTCACTCTCATGAACCCTTACATAGGGCATTCATATACCCCTCCTCCCATTTTAAAATTATTAAAAATTAAGGTAATTTTAACAGTTAGGATAACTATCTGTCAAACGTTTCGAGACTATTAACTTGAGATTGGTAATTTCATTTGTTAAGGATACGTTATCAAGCATGAAAATTACATTATTGTACATTTATTCTGTTCATTGAGTTATTGCCAACTCTTTATTTTAATTTTAAAAGTAGGGCGTATAGTGCAGATATTGCTCGAAGATTATAGCGTTTATAGCGTTTATAGCGTTTGTAGCGTTTTTTAAAATGCAAAGCGCATGGCGCATGGCGTAAAAAAGGATGGCGGGTAATTGGCAATAACTCAATTTCTGAAACAAAATAAACTACCTTTATTATAGATGTATAGTTTATTGGGTATTGTAATGTAGATATTTATATTATATCTGAGGCTTACGCTTCGACTTCAGCCTCAGTAGTGAAGACCCGTGATTTTGTTTCATAAATTGAGTTATTGCCATCGATATAGTGTTTGTTGAGTTAATTGCGTTTTTTGCGTTTATAGAGTTTGTCAGATTTAATGCTTCGCATTGGAATTTAGACCTGCTTTGCAGGTCTGGAATTGAGTACCGCATAGCGGTACTGGAAGTTAGTCGCCTTGGCGACTGGAATTAATAGCGTTTATTGCGTTTGTTGCGTTTATAGCGTTATTTAGAAGAATGATATAGAGTACAGAAAAATAAATCTTCTCGCAACATCTGCACTATATTAAGTTTAATTTATGGAGGAAGGGGTAGTTAGGTAGTTTATTTTGTTTCAGAAATTGAGCTATTACCATCATTGTGGAATTATAGCGTTTAATTGAGTTATAGAGTGTAGCATTATTTGTAAGACTCACTTGAATATATTGAAAAATACAGTTTTTCGAAATGTATGGATTATTTTATTCATAATAGTTTTCAATATGTACATAGAAGATTTTTTTATGCAACAACATTTCTAAACTATTTGTTATAAAGGTCATAGCTTGTAGGGAATAGTTTGTAGCTGAGTATTATTTATGATGTAATTTTGGTAGTTTTATATTATTATGGTTATATGGCTATAAGATGTTCATATTGTGGTAGGGAATATGATGTAACTTTATTTGAATTTGGAAGGTCTATAGTGTGCGTGTGTGGTAAGGAACTTACTATGAAACATCAGGAGATGATGGATGAGAATAAATATATGATTATTAAAGAAGAGATGAATATAAGGAAGATTAAGCGGTTAGCTGATCGTATAGCTTTTTTGATTGTGGCAACGGACTATCCAGATATAGATATCGAGATAGAAAAACAAAAACTAAAAGATGAAATTTCAAATTTATTTCCAGATAAAGAATATCTTTATGAACTTATTTATGAAGCGAGGTTTAGAAGGTTGAAAAGTCAATTTAGGGAGATTAGCGATTGAAAAATATATTTATACTTTATTGTTATAAGATTTTATTTTAAAGTACTTTTTTAAAAAATAGGTAGTAAATACCAAGATTTTTTATATTTTCTTTTATTCTTTTTCTTTTCTTAAATATATTGTTCTTTGGGGAAATGGTATCTCTATGCCTTCTTCTTTGAATCTTTTAAATATCCTTTTTCTTAATTCATGTTGAATATAATATTGCTCAGTGATTTCACTAATATGGCATACGATGGTGAAGTCTAATGAGCTTTCCCCAAAACCTGGGACAAACCTTACAGAAGGTTCTGGCTCCTCAAGTAACCCTGGTATCTCACCAACTGATTTTTTAGTGATTTCTAATAATATTTTTTCAATCTTTTCAGGGTCTGAAGAGTAACTAACGCTTATTGGAATGAATAATGTCATCCTTTTTTCTGGTAAGTAATAGTTGGTTACTATACTTTGGGCAAGTATACTATTAGGTATGATCACGATGTTATTTTGTAGCATCTTTATCCTTGTTGTTCTCCATGTTATATCTAAGACATGTCCTTCTTGTCCTGTCTCGAGCTTTATGAAATCTCCAACTCTGATAGATTTTTCAATTAAGATATGTAGACCTGCAAAGAGGTTTGAGAGGGTATCTTTAAGTGCTAAGGCAACAGCAAGACCTCCTATACCAAGCGCTGTTAAAAGTGGGGTTATCGAGATTCCAAGATGGCTCAGAATTATGAGGATACCAATAATGATAATAGTGCCTTTCAATATTCCGTATGTGAGACCTGTTGTAGGGATTGGGAGGTTTGCCTGGTGTACATAATTTTTGAATGCTTCGCCAAAGATATTCGAGGTGGCAAGTGTTATAGAAAATATTATTACTATGTGTATAAATTTCTTGAGATAAATAACGTATTTGATTGGTAATTCTGATACTTCTATCCCTATATAAATGCCTAATGCTATACACCATAATAGTGAAGGTGATTTTAGTGCGCTAAAGATAATATCATCTATTTTACTTTTTGTTTTGACAGCATGTAGATGTATGTATCTTAAGAGGATGCCCCTTAATATAATGGCTGATAAAGTTACAGATATGAAGACCCCTAAAGGAATGAGCATTTTGTTTAGATTAATGTTCATCAGCCCTCCAGGTATTTAGATATTCTATAGTTTAGCATGGACTATATGTTATTTTTGAGATGGCGCTCCATAACTTAATTTATAAGCTTTTTAAGAAATATTAAAGAAAGAAATACTAATATAAAGGGTTTTGCTCTAATTGTTTCGTCTGATTGTTTTCAAAGGTTTTAAGGTAAGCGTTCGCCTTGTTTAATGCTCGCTTAACTGCTCTTTTTCCGTAAACGCCTATAGCTGCATAATAAAAATCAAATTTTAAAAGGTGATTAAGAATATACTTCCATGAATAAAATTTTTTCATAGCCCTTAGGGTTTCAATATGCAAGGTCTCTGGTTTCATTAATACGGGGATAAAGACTATGTGATGGGCATCATATTTGCTCCAATCATTGTGTAATAGTCTTTTGTTTTCTTTCATCTCGAAGAATATTGGTGTGCCTGGTAGTGGTGTTAACATCATGAATTGGACAGTATCAATTTTTGCTTTGATTGCAAAGTCGGCTGTTTTTTTGATGGTATCTATGTCGTCGGTGTCAGCGCCTAAAACGAACATACCGTGTATCTTTATACCAGTTTCTTTAACTGTTTTTATACAATTTACTATTTCTTCGAGGTTCTGTTTTTTGTTATATAATTCAAGGGTTTTTGGATTTATAGATTCAAAACCAACATAAATTGTGCTACAACCAGACTCAGCCATTAGGCGGAGTAGCTCTGCATCCTTGGCGATGTCAACCCTTACTTGTGCTGACCAGTTTATTTTAATGTTTTCATTGATAACACCTCTGAGTATTTCTTTTGTTCTTTCTTTGTTAGCAGTGAAATTGTCGTCTACGAAAAATATGGTAGCCTTTGATACTTTTGATACATATCTTATTTCATTGAGTGTTGTTTCAACTGACTTGAATCTGTATTTTCTTCCAAACATAGGAATTACAGAGCAAAATCTACAGTTAAAAGGACAACCTCTTGATGTTGAGACAGGATATATATTTGATGGTTTCCACCCATAAATAAGGGAAAAGTCTGGTTCTGGTAGAGAGTTTAAGTCTTCAATTAGTGGTCTTGGTGGATTGTGTACAACTTGGTTCATCTCATTTTTGTAAGAAATACCCTCTATGGATTGAATGGAAGGGGTACCCTTATCAAGGAAACTTATTAGTTCAGGTAGTGTGTAATCGCCTTCTCCTCTTACAACATAATCAGAATGTAAAAGTGCTTCTTCAGGAAGGAATGATGGATGTGCACCTCCGATTATTATTTTTATCCCTAACTTTCTTAGTTTTTTTGCTATATTGTATGCCCTAATGGCTGTTGAAGTAATAGTTGAGATACATACAATATCAGAATTCTCTATGAATGACCAGTCAGGTTTTTTCAAGTCTTCTATAAATACCTTGACGTTGTAGCCTTTTTCTTTTAGGATTGTGGACAGAAGAATGGGACCAACCCTTGGAATTGGAAATTTACTGAATATATGAGCATCAGGAGAGCCGACTTCAATAAAGGAAATTTTATTAATCATTAGACAAATTATATAATTAAATTGTTTTTTATGCAAGGAGATAAGTTTTCGATGTTATGTAAAGGTAATTTATTCTCGATACCTTTTTAAACAATTGGTCTTTTAATGAACGTTGATGTTACATTATTATAAAAAAATATGAAAATACTTTTAATATATCCTTATTTTCTCGATCCCAGAGTAAGTGAAGATGATATTAGGGCGATACCGATTGGGCTCTATTATATAGGAGCGGTGTTAAAGGAAAATAATTATGATGTAGAGATATTAGACTTACATGATGAATTTAAAGAGACGAAAAAATTAGAGATTGTTTTAAAGGAAAAATCTCCTCATGTAATCGGTTTTTCCATTGTTAATGCAAATCGTTGGGGTGCAATAGATATTTCAAGAACAGCTAAGAGATTGTTGCCAGAAACAAAAATAGTATTTGGTGGAATCGGTGCTACGTTTCTATGGGAACATCTTATGAAGAATTTTAAAGAGATTGATTTTATTGTTTTAGGGGAGGGCGAGTATAGTTTTTTAGAACTTTTGAAATGTTTTGAAACTAACAATACGGAGAGGATTAAAGATATAAAAGGCTTGGTGTATAGGAGTGGTGATGGCTTTATAAAGACGGGTGAGCCTGAGATGATTATGGATATCGATAAATTACCAATCCCGTCAAAGTATTTTATTTATCAGCATGTATCATCATCAAGGGGTTGCCCATCTAATTGTTCTTTTTGTGGATCACCTGCCTTCTGGGGTCGTAAAGTAAGATTTCATTCTCCTGACTATTTTGTTGAGCAGATAAGGTACCTCTATGAGAAGGGTGTCAGCTTTTTCTATGTATCTGATGATACTTTTACTATAAGAAAGGAGCGGGTTATAGAGATTTGTAAAAAGATAATCAAAAGTAATCTTGATATTAAATGGTTTGCTATATCACGTGTAAATTTTGTGGATGAGGAGATATTGTATTGGATGCGTAAGGCGGGTTGCATACAGATAAGTTACGGCGTTGAAAGTGGTTCAGAGAAGATAAGGAAGATTTTAAATAAGGATATAAAGACTGAAGATATTAAAAAGGCATTTTATCTTACTAAAAAATATGGTATTCTTCCACGTGCTTATTTTATTTATGGGTCACCTGGTGAGAATAAAAAGACGATACAAGAGACTATCGATTTGATTAAAGTAATAAAACCGCTGAGCATCATATTTTATATACTCGATATTTTTCCAGGAACAGCACTCTATGAAGATATGAAAAAAAGGATGAAGGTAAATGATGACATATGGCTTAAGAGGATTGAGGATATAATGTATTTTGAGACTGACAATGAATTAGATGTGGATGATATCTTATTTTTTGGTAAGATATTGAAGAATGAGTTTTACAAAAATTTACCTGAGTTCGTTAAGTCCATAGAGTTAATTGAAAGAGATGACTTATGTAAAGAGCATGCTGAATTTCTATCGAGACTTGGAATGACTTTTAGCCATGGTGATTATTCGAAAATAGGTCAGATATCTAATAAGGAAGAGATAGCTAAGAGTTTATTTCTTGAATCACTTGAGTATTTTCCGAATGAAAGGGCTTATCTTGGTCTTGGCATCTTAAGTCAAAAGGAGAAAGATTATGTGAGGTCTATAGAGATACTCGAAGAAGGCTTAAGATATTTCCCATTGAGTGAACATTTAAATATGTGTCTCGGCATAAGCTTTATGAATGTTGGCAGGTTTGAAGATGCCTTGAGATGTTTTTTAAAGTTTCAAGATTCTGAGCAGATGTTGGAGTATTCGATAGCATGTTATAAATTTCTACAAGATTCTGAAGGTGAGGCGTTAGCGGAAAAAAGGCTTAGAGATATTAGAGGCAGAAAGGTTAGTTGAAGTCTTTCTGATTATATTTTAACCATATTTTATAATAGGGTTCCCCTATCAAAACAGTTATAATGGTTAGAAATATACCGGCAATGATGTCTATAACATAATGGTATCTACAATAAACAGTAGAGAAGATCAAGGCTGATATTATAGGTAAGGAAAACCAGAAGAACTTTCTCTGAAAAATAAAAGAGAGGTAAAGAATTGTTAATGCGATTCCTGTATGACCGCTTGGGAAAGCATCTCTTTTTATTCCTTCAAGTTTGTTTAGTATATTTTGTATCTTATCTGCTATCAAAAAACCTTCTAATTTGACTGTTTGAAGATGGCTTATTGAGAATCGGGGACCTAAGGCAGGGAATAGGATATAGCCAAGATATGAGAGATAGAAGCAAAATAATACGAGGAATAATGACCTTTCAAATTCCTTTTTTTGTCCATTTCTGAGTAATAATATGCCAAATACAATTGGTATAAAATAATATGTGGAATAAGCTATCTGTAATATATCTGTGAGTATTGGATATGTGATCTTTTCAAGGATTAAGGTAGGATGGTTCTGAAATATCATGTAATCAATCATTATTAGCTTCGCATCGATATCATGAGGATTTATATAATGAACGACCCATTCGAGACTATCGAATATTGATAAGACACATATAGTCGGGAATATTATATTGTAGAATAATTTTAGAAATCTATTTTCTTTTTTGATTTTCATTAAGATGAGTTGTGTAATTAAGAGTGTTGTGTATAAAGATACTAAATATGTAAATCTTGGTACAACGTTTTGGTGTGTGATAACAAGTATTAATAAAAAGAGAGTAAACATTATAGTGACTAAATCAGCTGGTCTTATCTTAAAGATAGCCCTTATGAGTCTTTCCATTAGAGCTTTTTGAGTGCCCTCATTACTAATTTTTCTTTTTTTGAAAGCTTTCTTGGACTGCCTTTCTTTTGGGGAAAGTAGTAGTCGGTTTCTTCCGATTCGATTAGATTCTGTTTGTCAAAGGAATGTGGTTTCTCATATATATTTAAAAACATTTCGGCGGGTATTGGTATTGCACCTGATGAAAAGGCGAAATCTTTAATTTCTCTATCTGATGTTATGACGATCCAATCATGTTTCTCTGTGGAGATGATACGTTTGATAACAGAATCTGCATTTTCACCAATTCTTGAGAAGATAATCCTGATACCACTTACTATAGATTGCGTTTCTTTAGCCTCACCTGTTTTCCAACCATCAAAGACGACTGTAATCTCATGACCTTTCCTTTTTCTATATGAAATTAGAGAGTCTATGAGTTTTTCTCTTTCCTTTTTCAAATCTTTGTGGTAAATACCTATTAGGTTATATCCATCAATTATTAAGTAAGAAATCTTAAACCTCCAATATTTTATATAACATATTTTTATAATAATTTGTGAAAAGGATGATATTTTGTTATATTTCAAAATATTATATAATTTTATAATAATGGAAAAACAATTAGTTTATGAAAAGAGCGATAAGATAGTAACGAGAAAAGTGGCGGGTGAGACTATACTTGTTCCTATTAAAGGAAGACTTGCTGACATGCAAAAGATTTTTTCTTTGAACGAGATTGGCGATTTTATATGGAACATGATAGATGGTAAAAGAAGTACTAAAGAGATTTGTAAGGAGATTATATCGAGGTTTGATGTGGATGAGAAGGTTGCAGAAGATGACTTGAATATTTTTATCAGGGATTTAATCAAAGAAGGATTAATACGTTTGGTTGAGTAGTATGAATTGTGATAAAAAAGATACATCAGATTCTTTTAGATTTTTTAAGAGTTTAGAGGAGAAGGTATTAAGCCAGAGGATACCAATTATGGGTAGTATTGATCTTACTCACAGATGTAATTTGAGATGTATTCATTGTTATAATGGCGTTCAATCTGATATTCAAAAATTTCAACATTATGAGATAAATACTTTGAAGATGAAATCTATAATTGATGAGATAACGGATGCTGGTTGCCTTTATCTTTTAATCACTGGTGGTGAACCGCTTATACGGAGAGATTTCAAAGAGATATATGAATATGTGAAGTTAAAAGGGTTGATAACGACAATATTCACAAATGGGACGATGATAACTGATGATATAATTGGACTATTTAATGAGTTGCCGCCTCATGAGATAGAAGTGACGCTTTATGGTGCTACGAAAGAGACATATGAGAAGATAACGGGTGTGAACGGTAGTTTTGATATGTGCATGAACGGTATCGAGAGATTGGTTAAGAATGGGCATAATCTAAGACTTAAGACAATCCTTATGAAGATTAATAAAGATGAATTTTTTCAGATTAAAAAGATAGCTTCTGATTTTGGGGTTGGATTTCGTTTTGATGCAGCATTGTTTCCAAGATTCGATGGTGACAGAAAACCTATAAGTCTTAGGGTCACACCTTTAGAGGCTGTCGAGATGGAGCTTATTGATAAAGATATGTTAAGTAAATGGAAGGATTATTATGAGATTACAAAAGACTTTGTAAATATTACTGATGAACTTTATACCTGTGGCGCTGGAGTTATAAGCTTTCACATAGACCCTTATGGAAATCTCAAACCCTGTTTGATGGTTAGGTCTATAAGTTGTAGTCTAAATAATAATAGTTTCATAGATGGTTGGAATGCTATAATAACGCCGATGAGGTTAAAGAAGGTATCAAAGGATTATAAATGTAATAAATGTAAGAAGAGTATGTTGTGTGGATATTGTCCTGCATTCTTTGAACTTGAGAATGATTCGGAATATTTATGTTCGGATTATCTCTGTGAGATGGGCAGGATACGTTATGAAAAGTTATTCTTAAATTAATATCTTAAAAGGGGTGATACAATGGAGAAGGATGAAAACGTATTATGTAAAGTTAGGTATGAAAGACCAAGATTAAGGGTGATAGAATTAAAGGCTGAAGAAGTTCTTGCTATAGGATGTAAGACGCAATTTTCAGGACTTGCCCCTGGTAGTAATACCCCACCATGTATGGTAAGACATTGTGCAGGAAAGGGCTCTTAAAGATATTAAAGAAAAAGAATCGCTATATAGCTTGAGTTTGTGTATTGCAGATGTTGTTATAAAGGTAGTATCTCCGTTTAAAATATCGATAGAAAGGCAGGATAAATCTTACAAAGATTTTATAGAGAAAAGTTGTAAATCTGAGTATGACATCCTTGCAGAGATTCCTAATGAGCCATTAAGTAGATGGATAAATAATGAAAAGTTTAAGTTGTTTGAAAGCGGAGAATCATGGTCGTTATATAAGAAAAAGAATGATTATTATATCATTTATTTCCCTCCTGCATTTAAAAAGCCTTTATTGGTGGCTGAAGCAAAAGATGAATTCAGCAAAGTAAGGATATCATGTAGCGGCGAGTATTTAGAGAGAAGAGATAGACATTTATATGTCTTTAATCCAGTGAGTTATCCACTCGATCAGATTATAATGATTCATTATCTTGCTAATAGGGATGGGATATTAATACATTCAGCAGGTATCAAGAAGGATGAGAGAGGGTATCTATTCCCTGGGATTTCTGGTGCTGGAAAGAGTACTTTATCAAGCATGATATGCGAATCTGATTATGAATATAATGTTTTGAGCGATGACAGGATAATTATTAGAAGAAAAAGGGATTTTCACTTTATATATGGGACACCCTGGGCTGGTGAGGGTGGTTTAGCTATTAATGAAAGTGCCTGCCTTAAGGGGATCTTTTTTATTGAGAAGGGAGACAGAAACGAGATAGTCAGGATAAAAGAAGACGAAGCTTTTCGTAGGATTATGTTGGTTGTTTCTATACCATGGTATGAGAAGGGTTTTATAACAGGGATTCTGGATTTTTGCGATTCTTTGATAAGTATGATACCATCTTATGTGTTTAGGTTTAAGATCAGTAAAGATGTTGTAGAAGTGTTTGATGAGTTTGTAAATAGGGAGATATGAGTTGGAGGAAGAATTGGATAAAAGGCATGAAATATCAATCCTTTACTGTGATATTTTAGACATGGGTTATATTGTGAGGGTCCAAGCGACTGGTAAGAGCATGAAACCCTTTTTAAAAGATGGAGATATTCTATACATAAGAAAGGTAATTCCAAGCAGTTTAAATGTGGGGGATATAATCCTTTTTAAGGATGCTTTTGGCCAACCTATTGCTCATCGTATTGTTAAAAAGATTAGAGATATCTCAGGGAGATTTAGATTTCAAACAAAAGGAGATGCTTTGAATTCTTTTGATGATTTTATTAGTGAAGATGTAATAAGAGGAAAAGTTTACATGATTGAGAGGCGCATTGAAGATAGAATCTTTTATATCAATCTTGAATCATTGAGATGGAGACTAATAAGTTATTACAAAGTTTTTAAAAGTATCCTTAGAATGATATTAAGCTCTGTGAGAAGGGTTAGTTGAATAATCTAATAAGTTTTGCTGGTATATTTGTAGTACTTTTATTAGCATGGCTATTATCGACTAATAAAAAGGTAATTAACTGGAGAGTTATTTTTTGGGGATTGCTTCTTCAGTTTGTAATAGCTATCTTCATCTTCGTAATTCCTATCGGAACAAAGTTTTTTCTTTTTGTTAATGATATGGTTGTAAAGATTCTCGATTGTGCGAGTGTAGGAACAAGATTTGTGTTTGGGAGACTTGCTCTTCCACCTGGTTCGAGAAATGAAGCGGGTGAGGAATCATTAGGATTCATACTTGCGTTTCAAGCTCTACCTGCGATTGTGTTTTTTTCGAGCTTGATGGCGGTGCTTTATCATTTTGGGGTGATGTCGAGATTGATAAAGTTGTTTTCTAATGTATTTTCAAGATTTATGAAGATTAGTGGAGCGGAATCCTTGAGTGTCTCAAGTAATATATTTGTTGGGGTAGAGTCTAATATGACAGTATTACCATTTCTTAAAAATATGACACGCTCTGAATTTTGTACTATTATGACTGCTGGAATGGCAACGACGGCTTCAAATGTTCTTGCTCTATATGTTTTTCTTCTCCATGAGAAGTTCCCAACGATTGCAGGGCATTTAGTCTCTGGTTCTGTACTTTCTGTTATATCTGCTATTGTAATCTCAAAGATAATGGTTCCTGAAATAGATAAGCCTGAGACTTTAGGAGTAAAATTGGAACCGTATTATAAAAGGAGTAATAATTTTATGGAGGCAATAATCGAAGGTGCAAATGAAGGTATAAAGATGATAGTTGGGATCGTGGCTTTACTTCTTGCTTTTCTTAGCCTTGTATCATTGTTTGATTATGTTCTGTCCTTTTTTGGTAATAAAGTTGGGGATATGCTAAATCTTGATTTGGATATATCACTTGTTAACATCTTAAGTTACGTATTTTATCCATTAACTATAATGATAGGTGTTCCTGTATCTGATGCGTTTGAGATATCCAGACTTATAGGCGAGAGAGCAATACTAACAGAGGTAAAATCATATCAAGACCTTGCTATCTTGATTCAATCAAATGCTATAAAGGATGCTCGTTCATATGTTATTGCAACTTATGCATTAAATGGTTTTGCACATATAGCTTCCCTTGCAGTCTTTGTTGGTGGGACATCTGCGCTTGTCCCTGAAAGGTTAAAAGATATTTCAAGTGTTGGGTTTAGGGCGTTAATTGCTGCTACTCTTTCTTGTCTTATGACCGCAGCAATTGCTGGGACTTTCTTTAGTGGAAGTTCTATTCTTTTTAGGTAGTATAGTATTCGTTTTCTGAGACGATTTCATTCTTAATCTTCGACACTAATTCTTCAAAAACTGGTATTACAATCTTTCTAAATCTGCCTGCAACTAATACGTACATAATATCGTCACCAACCTTCAAATTCCCTTCATTTATCCATACACGTATTGCATAAATACCTTCTGTATTTTTCATCCTTTCTACCAGTTGATTCAATTTGTCTTTATCGTATGATAAGTTCATGCCTGTTACAGTCCTACCGTCCTTTGATTTACTACGAACTATACCGTTATGAATCAGAATCATGCCGAGCTTATCAGAATTGGCATCCTTTTTTATCTCTTGTAACCATTTTTCTATCATGAAAAACCTCCTTTTAATGATTTTTGTTTGAATAGTTTTATTATATAGATTACTATTAATAAATTGTATAGATAGTATACTTAATCCAAGTAGGGTAGGAAACAATATTATATACAAAAAATAATATAATTTATGAAGAGATATGGTCAGAATTTTTTATATGATGTGTCAATCCTTAAAAGGATAATTCAAGTTTCACAGTTGGGTCCAGATGATTATATTGTTGAGATTGGTACTGGGCATGGGCTCTTGACAAGACTATTAGCAGAGAGGGTTAGAAGGGTTACCACTATTGAATTGGATAAGAGATTGTATGAAAAGGCTAAGAAGGAGCTTGAAGATTTTGATAATATTGAACTTGTTTATGGCGATGCCCTGAAATATCCCTTTGAAAAACTTAGTAATTTTAAGGTAGTTGCTAATATTCCATATTACATTACAAGTCCACTAATATTCAAATTGCTCGAGGCAAGAGAAAAGATAGATACTATTACTATAACTGTTCAAAAGGAGGTTGCAGAAAGGGTAGTTGCTAAACCAGGTAGTAAAAGTTATGGGATACTCTCGATAATGGTACAGTATTATGCGAAACCTTTTATAAAGTTCATAATACCGAGAGGGGCTTTTAGACCACCCCCAAATGTAGATTCGGCAGTATTGCATATTATTATCCTAAGGACACCATCTGTAGATGTGAAAGATGAAGGATTGTTTTTTAAAATTGTTAAAGCAGCCTTTTCTAAAAGGAGAAAAATGCTATCAAATTCTCTAAAGGTATTTTATAAAGATGTCAAAAAATGGCTTGAGATGGCTAATGTTGAACCAACGAGAAGGCCGGAGACTTTAACAATAAAAGAGTTTGCGAAGATTGCAGATTCACTTTGTTCACTTCTTTGACTCTTTAATAATCCTCTCGATGTCTTCTCTTTCAAGAACTTCTTCTTTTATTAAGGCATTAGCAAGATTGTCGAGGACTTCGCGATTATTTAATATAATTTCTTCTGCCTTTGATTCGGCTTGTTTTATAATTTCTATGATTTCTTGGTCCATGAGCCATGCCATCTCCTCACTATATCGCTTAGGTTGAGCAAGTTCTCTACCAAGAAATGGGTGTTCTTCGCCTCTACCAAGATTTACGGGACCTATCTTTTCACTCATGCCCCATTGTGCAACCATTTTTTCAGCAAGTGCTGTCGCTTCCTTCAGGTCGTTTTGTGCTCCACTACTTATGTCATTAAATACTATCTTCTCAGCAACCCTTCCAGCAAGTGAGACACTGAGTCTATTCATGAGATAAGACTTTGGATAATAGTGTCTATCTTCTTCTGGTAGTAATTGTGTTACTCCCATGGCTAAGCCTCTTGGTATTATACTTACTTTATGGATTGGGTCAGTTCCAGGTAGTTCCCAAGCGACAAGTGCATGGCCTGCCTCATGATATGCGGTTATCTTTTTTTCCATTTCGCTAATTGTTTCTTCACGAACCATACCCATTAATATTATGTCCCTTGCTTCTTCGAAATCACTCATGTCAATTTTATCTTTGTTTTTTCTTATTGCAATTAAAGCGGCTTCATTAGCTATATTTTCAAGGTCTGCGCCTGTCATACCAGGTGTACCCCTTGCAATCTTTTCAAGATCAACATCATCTGCAAGAATTTTGTTGCGGGTATGAACTTCGAGTATAGCCTTTCTTTCTTTTAAGCCGGGTCTATCAATGATGATGTGTCTATCGAATCTACCAGGTCTAAGCAATGCTGGGTCAAGTACATCAGGTCTATTTGTAGCAGCGATGACTATGACTTCTTCATGTGGTTCAAAACCGTCCATTTCGCTTAACAATTGGTTGAGTGTTTGCTCTCTTTCGTCATGACCTCCGCCAAAACCTGTGCCACGGGTTCTACCGACGGCATCCAATTCATCAATAAAGATGATACTTGGTTGAGATTCCTTTGCTTTTTTGAACATATCTCTAACACGCGCTGCCCCAACACCAACGAACATTTCTATGAATTCTGATGCGCTTATGCTGAAAAACGGAACACCAGCTTCTCCTGCTACTGCCCTTGCGAGTAATGTTTTACCAGTGCCAGGTGGGCCTATTAACAGTATGCCTCTTGGAACTTTTGCCCCTATTTTTTTGAATTTTGTTGGGTCCCTTAGGAATTCAATAGTTTCTTTAAGTTCTTTTTTTACATTCTCCATACCTGCAACGTCTTTAAATGTCACAGTTATGTTTTTGGAATCGATTAGTTTAGCCTTACTCGCAGCAAATGTGAAAAGGCCGCCAGGGCCACCTTGAATCTGAGAAGCCCTTCTCATTATAAGAAACCAAATCCCTATAATTAATATCCATGGAAGTAAGCCTCCTATTATTTGCCAGAGAGCTGAACCTTTTTCAGCTGGCTCGACATTTATATGAACTTTTTTCTCGTTGAGCTTTGATATGATATTCTCACCTTGGAAAGACGGTAAGTAGGTCTGAAAATTCTTAACTGGTGTTAACTTTTCGCCTGTATTTAATGCTATTGGAACTTCTTTACTAAATTCCCCAATGATTTGATGATTTTTTATTGTTACGGTCTTTATGTTCCCTTCGTCTAATTGTTCGATGAACTGTGTATAGCTGATCGTATAATTTTTAGGTAAATTGAAATGGTAGAATTGCCCCCATAAATAGAAAAACACAAAAATAATGGCAATCGCTATCAAAACACGCCATTGTTGTTCCTTGAATACTTCCTGAAATCCCTTTTTTTCTTTTGCCATATTAATAAAATATTCTTACTTATTTTGTCTTAATGACTTTGTTATTACTATCAAGGATTATTATTTTTGGTTTGAAGTTAGGAAGTTTTTTCTCATCTATAAAAGCATATGAGAATATGATTACTTTATCTCCAATGAGACCCTTGCGAGCGGTTGGACCATTTAAGCAGATTTGACCAGAGTTTTTTTTGCCAGGGATAACATATGTCTCAAACCTCTCACCATTATTTAGGTTGCTAACCATTACTTGTTCGTAGGGTTGTATATCGGCTTTTTCCATTATGGCTTTATCGATTGTTATACTCCCCTCGTATGAAAGGTTTGAATCAGTTACAGTTGCTTCATGTATCTTCGATCTTAAAACGCACCTTAACATATTTAATTATGTAATTTTTGAAATGGTGAATGCAACTTTGATTTTAAAGATATTATATAAAAATAAGCTATGAGTAATGGGCAATGTATGCATTTTAAATATTTTATTAATGTGAATCTAATATATTTTTCAGATTTCTTTAAAAACCTTTGCTAAACTGTCACCTGCGACATGGATTGAAAATTCATTGAAATAACCAAAAGGTGTGTTCATCACATTAAAGCCTGACCTTTTTAATCTTTCAATTGCTTCTATCAAGAATCTTTCAGAAAATTCAGGACTTGCTTTGCTTGTAGAAAGATGATTAAAGGAATGTAAAACTACATTTTTTGTGGTAAACTTCCCAGCAAGCCATTTTGTATTTTTTATAAACTTTTCTAATACGGATTTAAACCTTTCTTCATCCTCTTTTTCAACGTGGAAAAAGATAACCACCGTTTCTTTCATCTCTGATTCCAACTCGATATCAGGTACGTAAGATAAACCTTTTGAAGCGGTTTTAAACTACCATCTATGTGCATAGAAGAGCAGTAGTTTCATTCATTCGATTATCTTTGGGACTCTATAAAACTTCTCTGTATGTTCTGGAGCATTCATTAATGCATCTTCTCTATTTATTGAAGGCATGGGTATGTCATCTCTCATAACATTATTTAAGGGAATTACGTGAGATGTTGGTTCAATGCCCTGTGTATTTAGCTCATTTAGCTTGTCGATATAATCGAGTATAGTGCTAAGTTGCTCAGCAAAAATGTTCTTCTCATTTTCACTGATTTTTAGTCTTGATAGCAAAGCTATGTGTTCTATCTCTTTGTCTGATATTTTCATATTTTTTCAAGGTTGGCAAATTTTACAGCTATTCTTTTGATACCATAATTTTGGAAATTAATAACAACCTTAAGGTCTTCTCCTTCTCCATAACAGTCCCTTACAACACCGATTCCCCATGAAGGGTGTTTTACCCTGCACCCTGTTGTAAATAAGGTGAAATGTTTGTCAAGCTTATCTTTTGCATCAATAGATGTAAGTTTGATTTGATGTTTATCTGTTATTTTCTCTATCCAATGGCAGCAATCTTTTGGTATATCTTTTAGAAATCTTGATGGTTCCTGGTTTTGCATTTTTGAATATAGCTTTCTCTTGTTTGCACCTGTTAACCACAATAAATCTTTTGCTCTTGTCATACCTACATAAAGAAGCCTTCTTTCTTCTGCAATGTCTTCGTCATTTTTTATAGCTTTACAATATGGTAGAAGGCCTTCTTCAAGACCTGTTATAAAAACGACTGGAAATTCAAGACCTTTTGTATTATGTAGGGTCATAAGGTATACATAATCGCCATTAATCTCTTCATCCATATTAGTGAACAAGGATACCTTGTCTAAAAATTCTTTTGTTGATATGTTTTCGGCTGAAGATATAAGTTCAAGAATATTTTTAATTTTTTCGTCCTCAATTTGTTCGTCATAATGAGTCTTTTCGAAGATGGCTTTCAGCATTTCTGAAGCGTCCTTAAAACGCGAATTGAAAAGCCATTCGATTAATTTTATGAATTCAACCATTTTTGCTTTTTGCTCGTCATTAAAGAAGTTATTACGTATTAGTATTTTGATAGTGTCATAAAGCGGGATGGACCTTTTTTTAGCTTCTAATTCTATTTTGGAGAGTATTGAAGGGCCTATACCCCTATCTGGAATATTTAGTATCCTTCGCAGGCTGACATTATCTCCATGATTATAAACAAGCCTCATGTAAGATAATAGGTCTTTTATTTCTTTCTTCTGGTAGAAACTTGTGCCTCCGAGTACACGATAAGGTAATCCCTCGAGCCTTAATGCATCTTCTATAACCCTTGATTGGAGATTAACACGATAGAATATGGCAAAATCTTTATAGTTATACGTTCCTTTTAAATAGAGGGTTTTTATGACACGCACGATATATTTAGCCTCGTCTTCATATGTGTTTAGCCAGCAATAATATACTTTCTCTCCTCTGCCTTTTGTAGTCCAAAGTTTTTTACTATGTCTTTTAATATTTCGAGATATTATGTTTTCAGATACTTCGAGTATATTTTTAGTGGAACGGTAATTCTGCTCAAATTTAATTAATTTAGCTTCAGGAAAGTCATTTTTAAAGTTAAAGATATTATTTAAATTTGCTCCTTTAAATTTGAATATGCTCTGGTCGTCGTCACCAACTACACATATCTTTTTGTGTGCATAAGAGAGTAGTTTTAGAAGATGGTATTGTGCATAATTTGTATCTTGAAATTCATCAACGATTATGTATGAGAATTGTCTCTGGTATTTTTCGAGAATCTTTTTTTCTCTCTCAAAGAGTGTGATGGTTAACATAATTAAATCATCAAAATCGAGAGCATTACACCTTCTTAGTTCGTCTTGATATCTTAGGTAAACCTTTGCAAGCTTTTCATCGAAACCAAACCCTTCACCCCTTTTTAGAAATCTCTCAGGACCTATTAAGGATGATTTTAGAAAACTTATACGGGAGGCGATGCCTTTGTATAATGCTTCATACATTTTGAACTCTTTCAATATGTGTCTTATTAAGTTGTATTGGTCATCTTCATCGTATATTGTAAAATCGCTATCATAACCAAGAGCAGGAATTTCTTTTCGTAAGATTTTAGTACAAATGGAGTGGAATGTTCCAATCCACGGAGAATTAAGGTTTTTAGATATCAGTTGAGTTATTTGTTTTTTCATGTCATTGGCGGCTTTATTGGTAAAAGTGAATGTTAGTAATGAATCTGGAGGTGTCTTTTTAGATTTAATAAGATATGTGAATTTGTATGTTACAATCTTTGTTTTACCACTACCAGCTCCTGCAAATACAAGGAGTGGTCCTTCTGTATACGTTATCGCTTCTTTTTGCTGGGGATTTAAGTCATGCATTAGCATCTTATCTATAATAACAAATTTTATAAGTTTAAATCATCAAGTAAAATCAACTTTTTTCGAGTTTTTTACTCCACGGTTACACTTTTTGCAAGGTTTCTTGGTTGATCAACGTCGCAACCCCTTAAGACTGCTATATGATAAGCAAGCAGTTGTATCGGAACTGCGTTTATGACTGCATTCAGATATTTATTTGATTCTGGAACAAGAATAAAATTGTCGATTATCGAAGAAAGGTCATCATTAAGATTATGTGTGATTGTTATGATTTTTCCACCTCTGCTTTTAACCTCCTGAATATTGGATATAATCTTTTCTTTTAGGTTATCATTAGGTACAATTACAACAACTGGTAGTTCTTCATCTATAAGTGCAATAGGACCGTGTTTCATTTCTCCAGCAGCATATCCTTCTGCATGAATGTAAGAAATCTCTTTTAACTTTAGTGCACCTTCAAGTGCTATAGGATAATTTATTCCCCTACCGAGATAAAGAAATCCTTTAGCCTTGAAAAATTCCTTAGCAATGTTTCTTATATTTTCATCATTTTGAAGAATCATATCTACTTTGCTTGGCAATTGCAATACATCATCCAGTAATTTTTTAGAAGTTTTTTTATCTATTTTTTTTCTGATTTTTGATATGCCAATAGCAAATAAATAAAGCCCTACCATTTGTGCGGTAAATGCTTTTGTTGATGCTACACCAATCTCTGGGCCAGAATGGGTGTAGAATACAGCATCGGCTTCACGAGAAGAGGAACTACCCAAGACATTGCATATTGAGAGCACTGTCGCACCGAGCTTTTTGGCTTCTCTTTGAGCAGCGAGTGTATCAGCTGTTTCTCCAGATTGAGTTATAACAATAAGAAGGTCATCTTTGTTTATTAATGGTTTTCTATATCTGAATTCAGAAGCAATATCAACTTCGACTGGAATCCTTGCAAGGTCTTCAATGATGTATTTCCCTACAAGCCCTGCGTGATATGATGTTCCACAAGCGACGATAAATATCTTTTTAATTTTTTTTATTATGTTTAAAGGTAGTCCAAACTCTTCAAGATTGACTTCTCCAGTATCAAGGTTTATCCTGCCTCTTAATGTGTCAGCGATAGATCTTGGCTGTTCGTATATCTCTTTTAACATAAAGTGTTTGTATCCACCTTTTTCTGCCATGGACGGACTCCAGGATATATATACGGCTTCTTTATTGATGAGTGAGCCATCTAAATTTTTTACATCAACACCATCTTTTTTTATGATTACCATTTCGTCATCTTCAAGAAATAAAACCTTATTTGTATATGTTAGGAAGGCCGGTATATCAGACGCTATGAAGTATTCGTTATCTCCCAAACCTACAACGAGGGGACTATCTTTTCTAACTCCAACTATTTTATCTGGTTCTTCTTCCCTAATGACGGCAAGTGCATATGTTCCTTTTAAGTGTTTGATTGCCTCTCTTACAGCTTCCTCGAGTGATAAGCTTAATGAATAATCAGATATTAAATGACAGATTACTTCTGTATCAGTTTCTGATGTGAATTTATGTCCTTTGTCTAAAAGTTTATTTTTGAGTGTAAGGTAATTCTCGATGATTCCGTTGTGAACTAAAACGATACTATTAGATCTATGGGGATGAGCATTTTCCTCAGATGGTTTTCCGTGTGTAGCCCATCTGGTGTGCCCTATTGTATTTTTACTAAAGAGGTTTTCTGTTTGTATGAGTGCTTCAAGGTCCTTTATTTTGCCTTTACATCTTCTTACCTCAATGCCTTTTTCTGTGAAGAAGGCTATGCCAGCAGAATCGTATCCTCTGTATTCAAGCCTTTTTAGCCCACTAATTACAACATCAATTGCATTCCTACTGCCAATGTAGCCTATTATTCCGCACATGTCTCAAAATCATTTCTTATTAGTTTTTACTGTCTTGTTTCTTCTTAAAACCCAACCTTTTATGTTTGTTTGTTTAACTCGACTTAAGGCGAGCGAATAGGGTGGAACATTCTTAGTAATAGTGGAACCTGCGCCTATGTATGCTCCTTTCCCTATTTTTATGGGGGCTATAAGTTGAGAATCACTTCCAACAAAAACATTGTCAGATATCGTTGTTATGTTTTTTCTATAGCCATCATAATTACAGGTAATCGTTCCAGCACCTATATTGACATGTCTTCCTATCTTTGCATCACCTATATATGTTAAATGTGCAGCTTTTGTTCCTTTCCCGATTTTCGATTTTTTTACTTCAACAAAGTTTCCAATTTTTGAGTTCTGACCTATTATTGATTCAGGTCGCAGATGTGCAAATGGGCCTATTTTAGCGTTGTCTCTTATTATTGATTTTTCTATTACTGAAGAATCTTTTATTTCAACACCATCTCCTACAATACTATCTATAATCCGAACATTTGGGAATATTTTACAATTATTACCTATCCTTGTATTACCTTCAATATACACATTCGGATATATAGTGGTTTCTTTGCCAATTGAAGTCTTTGTTGATATGTATACTGAATCTTTATCAATAAAATTAACACCTTTGTTCATTAGATTATTGATTAACTTATTTCTAAGATATTTTTTAGCTTCTTCCAATTCTTGCTTTGTATTTATTCCCATGAGTTCTTCTTCTGAGCCTATACAATAGGCAGAGATGTTCAAACCTCTTTTCCTTGCTATATCTATTATGTCTGTTAAATAATATTCCTTTTTTCTTTTGTTGATTTTTATACTTTTTAAGAGTTCTAAAGAGCTACTTTCAAATGCATATATGCCACTGTTTACTTCTTTAATTGTCTTTTCTTCTTCGGTTGCATCATTTTCCTCTATTATTGAGATTACATCGCCATTTTCATCCCTTTTTATTCTACCGTATGAGGAAGGGTTGTTTGATGTAAAAGTCAATACAGATATATCATCTTTATTTTTGTTATGAAGTTTTATAAGTTTATCGAGTGTTTCATGTGAGATGAGGGGGGTATCTCCATTTAATACGACGACGGTATTATTTTCTTTATCAATAAAAGGGGTGGCTTTAAGTAGTGCATCTGCTGTTCCTCTGGCTATATTTTGATATGCATATTTGATATCGTTAAATTCTTTTAAAGCATCTTTGATCTCTTGTGAATGTTTTCCAACTACAATGATTAACTGGGAAGGTTTTATTCTTTTAACCGTGTTTATTACATGGTAGATAATGGGAGCATCTATTAGGTTATGTAGTACTTTTGGTGTTTTAGAGCACATCCTTTTTCCAAGACCGCCGGCGAGGACAATACATGTGAGTTTATTCATTTGTCACCTATTATCTTATGTGGGGTTGCGATTCCTCCAGAAAGGACTATTTTTATACCTTCCTCAATTGAGATGTCGGTATAAAATATATTTTCTTCTTTGAATAGTCCAATCTCACCAAAATAAATCAAGTTTGTAGGAATATAGACAGATTTGAGACATGTTTCATGTCCTTCTTTGTCAGATTTTATGATACAATCTTTTGTGAGAAAACCAAAGGCATATACTCCAGGTCTTGGATATTCTACTACTACAAATTTTTTAAAAGATGTTGTCTTGCTTTCAGGTGAAAAAGCATCTACAAGTTGTTTTATGGACGTATAAATCCCTTTTAGTAATGGTATATGTAGTAGTATATTTTCAAAGGATTGAATGATTTTTCTACCGATGACGTTAGTTGAGATTAAGCCAATGATGAATATAATAATGATTGCCGAGAAGAAACCAAGGCCAGGTATATGATAGCCTAATAATTTAAAATAAAAGGGTTCGAGGAGACCATCTACAAATTTAAAGAACCATCCTATTATTAAAAAAGTTACTATTGAAGGTATTGAGATTAAAAGACCTGCGAAAAACCTTCTCTTGAATGTTGCTTTTATAGAAGTATTTATATTACTTCCCAACTTTAGCTATTACCTCTTCCGGGGCATCAAAATTTGTATAAACATTTTGTACATCATCATGGTCTTCGAGAATTTCAATGAGTTTTAATACTTGCTCAGAATTTTTTTCGTCGAGAGTAACATAATTTTTAGGTAGCATTGTGATTTCTGCGAGAGAGATATTTATGCCTGAGGATTCGAGGTTCTTCTTGACAGATAGCATATTTTCTGGCGAAGTTATAATTTCATAACTATCCTCTTTTGGGTCATTCCTCATGTCTTCAACACCTGCCTCTAAGGCAGCTGACATCAGTGTGTCTTCATCTATTGAAGCTTTATCTACTAATATGTATCCTTTTTTTTCAAACATCCAGGAGACGCAACCAGCTTCACCAAGGTTTCCTCCATATTTTGTTATGAGATGTCTTATCTCTGAACCTGTTCTATTCTTATTATCAGTTAATACTTCTATAAGTATTGCGACTCCACCTGGTCCGTAACCTTCATAAAAGGCTTCTTCATATGAGGTTCCTGGTAGTTCCCCAGTGCCTTTCATTATAGCTCTTTTAATATTTTCATTTGGCATATTAACTTCTTTTGCTTTTTCTATAGCATTTCTAAGTCGCGGGTTGCTGGCTGGATCTCCTCCTCCTAATCTCGCAGCAATTGAAATTTCCTTTACAATCTTTGTAAAGACCTTTCCTTTCTTGGCGTCAACCTGCGCTTTTTTATGCTTAATCTGTGCCCATTTGGAATGGCCTGCCAAATCGAAACCCTCCGGATTGAATATATGAATAGAAGAATATTTTATGATAATTCTCTAATAAATGTGCTGTCAAGTAATAATACCGTATTCTTTAATCTTTGTTAGTAAAGTTTTGTAGCTGATTTTAAGAATTTCAGCTGCTTTTGTTTTATTCCCTTTTGTCTCTTTTAGAGTTTCTAATATCTTGTGTGTCTCCGCTTTTCTGATTGCCTCTTTTGTGACGTCCTCGAGTGTGTAACCTTCAGTATGAAGTTTCTCATCTATACGTTCGATATTTTTAGTGGGCATTATGTGTTCTGGCATTATTGTTTCGCCATCACATAATATGATAGCCCTTTCAATGACATTTTCTAACTCCCTTACATTACCTTTCCATTCATATTTCATTAGAAGATCAAGTGATTCCTTGGATATTTTTTTAATTGAGGTCTTCATCTCTGTACAATATTTGTTGATAAAGAAATCTGCAAGAAGTGGTATATCTTCTTTACGTTCTCTAAGGGGTGGTATCTTGATAGGGAAAACATTTAAACGATAGTATAAGTCTTCTCTAAATTTTTTCTCTTCGACCATTTTCTCAAGGTCTTTGTTACTCGCTGCAATTATTCGTACATCTACTTTTGATGGTCTCATTGACCCAATTCTTTCGATCTCACCTTCTTCTATAGCTCTAAGTAATTTTGATTGTATGGAGATATCCATATCACCTATTTCATCAAGAAATATCGTTCCTTTATCTGCAAGTTCAAATTTACCAAGTTTTTTTGTCTCTGCACCAGTAAAAGAGCCTTTTTCATGTCCAAAGAGTTCCGATTCAAGTAGCTCTCTTGGAATAGCGGCACAATTAATTGGAACAAAAGGGTAGTTTCGCCTATTGCTGATATTATGTATAGCTCTTGCAAATAGTTCTTTGCCTGTACCACTTTCTCCAAGGAGAAGAACTGTTGTTTTTGTATTTGCAACCCTTTGTGCCATCTGTGCTACATTAAGTATCTTTTCGCTTTTACCTATTATTTTTGGGATGCCAAGTTGTGTTGCAAATTCTTCTTTGAGTAATATATTTTCTCTTATAATCTTTTGAGTATCTATTGCTCGTTTTATTAGTAATATTAAATAATCTGTGTCAAAGGGTTTTGTTATAAAATCGAATGCTCCACATTTCATAGCTGATACTGCAGACTCAATAGAGCCATAAGCGGTCATTATAATAACAGGCCTTATCTGATTATCTTCTTTAGAAGCTTTAAGTACTTCAATCCCATCTTTATCTGGAAGTTTCAAATCAGTTAGGATGAGGTCTATTTTGTTTTCTTTAATAAGTTTGATACCTTCTTCGCCATTTTTGGCGATTAAGATTTTGTAACCTTCAGGTTCGAGGGTTTGTTGGAGCATTTGAGCCATGGATTCTTTATCTTCTATAATTAGTATAGTTTCCAACTTTAACCTCACATCTTTGCATCTTTTAAAGCATATTTACAAAAACAATTTCTTTCTGAAGGGAGTATTGGTATTAAATTAATAATCAATCTTTTAATCTTGTCTTTGTTTTCTCTCATTGTTTCTAAAACCTCTTTGACTGTAAGCTTATTACCAGTTATTCCTGCTGCATAATTGGTTATAATAGAGACGCTCGCATAACAGATTTCTAACTCACGCGCAAGGACTGCCTCTGGCATGCCCGTCATTCCGACTACATCTCCACCTATCCTTGAAAAGAATTTTATCTCCGCTTTTGTTTCAAGTCTGGGACCATCTACACAGATATATGTACCATTTTTTTTAATATTTATTCGAGATATTGAAGCAGACTTTATGATTGAATTCCTTAGTTCTGGACAAAAAGGCTCTGTGAAATCTACGTGCACCACATCCGTATCCCCTTCATAGTAGGTATTAGGTCTATTTGAAGTCATGTCAATAATCTGGTCGAGTAGTATAAAGTCTCCCGGATGTAAGCCTTTTTTGATACCGCCAGAAGCCCCAAATGCGATTATTCTGTTTACTCCTAATTCTTTGAAGCCCCATATGTTAGCTTTATAATTTATTTTATGGGGGGGGATGTTATGTTTCTCGCTATGTCTTTGTAGGAATATGATTGTCGTTTTTGAGTTTGGTATCACACCTATTAAATATTTGTCTGAAGGGTATCCAAACGGAGTTTTCATCTTTTTTTCATCTTTTATTATAATTCCTTCAATATCGTATATCCCACTGCCGCCTATAATGCCTAACTTCAAATAGATACCTCCTTTTTAATTATTAAATTTTAGCATAATGAGTTAAACAAGCAAAATAATTTTGAGGTTTTGTATTTTTGGATTTTGATATATTAGATTATGGTATATGAGTTGACTCGCAAAATTATCTCAATGTTTCCTATTATTTCGTTGGGTGGATTAGATAAAATAGACTAATTTAAACTTTATATTTTAATTGAATAATGTGTTAATATCGACACAGTTGATTGACTTCTAACAACAATAAAGGCTTATTTTCTTTTAAAAACTTAAAGTAAATTATTAGAAAATGGTTTGATTTTACTGAAAAATAAAGGTTTGTATTAAAAGTATAGAATATACTTAAGTTTTTTTATAGTGGCATTAGTATTGCGAATAGTATATGATTGAACATGCTTAAATTAGGTTTACAAAAGACTATAAAAAGAGAGACTTTCTTCGAGGGTGCGGGACTACATACGGGTAAATATTCTAAGGTATATCTAAAACCTGCACCGCGAGATTCTGGGATAACATTTGTAAGAAAGGATAAGGGTGTATCAATACGGGCAAATGTTTTCTCTGTTGTAGATACTACCTTTGCTACTACTATTGGATATAATGGTGCTAAGATTAAAACTGTGGAACATATACTTGCGGCAATTGCAGGTCTTGGTATTGATAATATTTTAATAGAAGTAGATGGTCCGGAAATCCCCATTCTTGATGGAAGTTCTTTTAATATTGTAGAGCTTATATTAAAGGCTGGTATTGCAAAGCAGAGCAGTAAGAGGGCTTTTATAAAGATAAATAAGCCTATTAGTCTTGTAGATGGTAATGCAGAGATACTGGTTCTTCCAAATGATAGAAGATTGATTACTTATAGTATATATTTCAACCATGATATGCTTGGCCATCAGAGTCTTAGTATTGAGTTGAACGAAAAGGTATTTATTAATGAGATTGCACCAGCTCGAACGTTTGGTTTTCTGAAAGACGTACAATATTTGAAGGCTAATGGTTTTGCTAAAGGTGGATCTTTTGATAATGCTATAATCCTGGGCGAGAGAGAGATACTTAATCCTTCTGGATTGAGATTTCCTGACGAGTTTGTCAGACATAAGATCTTAGATCTTTTAGGAGATTTATCTTTGATTGGATATCCAATTTATGGTCATATAATTGCAAATAGAGCAGGTCATACGACAAATTTGAAGTTTTTGAAAAAGTTAATTGCTCATCCAGAGTGCTGGGAACTTGTTACGGTAAACTCTTTGATGAGTAGCGCCTTAGTTTATATATAATTTTCTTTTAATATCAATAATTTACAATTTTAACTTGAAATTTTTATCGTTTTAGGTTTACATATTTGTAAGACCGCAAATGAAGAATCTAAAAAAAGGCTGGAGAAATTCATCTCCAGCCTAAAAATAGTTTGAAGCTCTACAGGTTATGCTATTTCTTCTTTGCGGTCTTCTTTGCTGCTGTCTTTTTCTTTGCTGCTGCCTTTTTAGTTGCCATTAAATATTCACCCCCTTTCTTCCCGCATACTGATAATCGGGGAGTATGCGGTGCTTTATATCTCATCGTCTCCCAAGCAGGTTAATCCTTTTACTTGAAAGAATCTTCTTTAAAGTTGAATCGCCTTTCTTCTTTTTCTGTTTATATTCTTCTTCATCCATTATTAAGCAATCGATTTTTTGGTCAAATCTTTTCTCAATTTCTTTCAATTCTTTTGTGAGTGAACCTGATGCGCCAATCACAAGAAGATTTACTACACCTGTGTCTTCTCCTTCTGCATATGGGCCATAGATAAAAGCAATCTTTGCGTTTGATGCTCTTAATACAGCCTTTAAAGCTCCAGGAAGACCGAGTGACTTCGTAATAAGATTTTTTAGTTCTGAGAATAACGGTGAGTCTTTGTTAGCCTGGAAATACTTAAGGTTTACAATCTTCTCACTTGTTACAATTCCCATTTTTTCGAGGTTATCGAGCTCTCTTTTTATCCCTGAGGGATTTTTTCTAAGGAGTTTTGCAATTTCTCTAATGTAAAACTGTTCATCAGGACTGTTTAATAATAAAGATAACAAATCCGCTCTAATTGAAGATGAAAATAAACTCTTTAACATATCATCACCTTGTTAAATTTATACAACATTGAAGATAATTTGTCAACAAAAAAATTAAATTCAAGAACAATTGATGCAAAAAAGTAAACGATTATGATTTGTGAACAATTGTTTCATTTATTAGAATTTCTATTTATATCTATATTTAAAATGTTCCTTACAACCATTAAGTTCATTGAATCGTCAGTTGGTTGTTTTTTAGGGGTTTCAAGTATAATAGGAATATCTTTAAGCTTATAATTTTTTATTAAGAGACTTAATCCTTTGATTCCAATTTCTCCTAATCCAACATGTTGGTGTCTATCAATTTTTGAGTTTACTTTCCCTTTAGAATCGTTTAGATGTATTAGTTTTATTGTGTTAAAACCCAAATGGTCATCTATTTCCTTTAAGAGTTTGTTTATCCCTGAGCTTGTCCTTATATCGTATCCTGAAGCGAATGCGTGGCAAGTATCTAAGCAAATACCCTTTAATATATTCCCTTTGACACCTTTCATAATCTTTGCAATGTCTCTGATGTTACTTGTTAAATCGTTTTTAATTCCTGATGTATTTTCAATGAGCAATCCTGTTCTCCAATTATTCTTTTCTGCTACTTTATTTAGGGCGTCTGTTATAAATGCCCTTGCTTGTTTTTTATCTTTTGATGATGTGCTTCCTGTATGTAAGATTACATAGTCTGCTTCTAATAAGTCTGCAACCTTCATTTCATAAAGAAGCATGTTAATAGATTTAATTCTGAGCGTTAAGTCTGTTGTTGCAATGTTGATAAGATATGATGAGTGTATATATATGGGTTTAATATCATATTTCAGTTTTAAGTTTTTGAATAAGTAAATTTCTTTTTCTGACAAATCATTTAACAACCAGCTTCTTGGATTATGTGAAAAGATTTGAACGGTGTTGCAACCAAGCTCTCTTGCTCGTTCTAAGCTTAAGTGTAAACCACCTGCAATGGATGTATGTACTCCAATTCTCCGCATAATGAATGAAAGATATTTGGCTTATATTTGTTTCTATTATAGATTAAAGGATTAAAAGTAATATAATAATAAAATGTCATTACTTGAGAGGAGGGGTGCCGGAGTGGTTGAACGGGACGGTCTCGAAAATCGTTGTAGGGGTAACTCTACCGAGGGTTCGAATCCCTCCCCCTCCGCCAATTGGGAAAAGAGGTTGCTGGCTCGCCCTCCGCGAAGGCTCACCAGCCGATTTTAGGCGCAAAATTGAATTTTTTGTCTTTGTTCCGCGAAACGGAACGCCAGAAGCGGCCTTTTCATTATTTTATTTTCCTTGCTTGATTTTAATTTATTTTTTATCATTATATTGAAAGTAGAGGTTGTTAATACTACAATAACATACTATCAAATTATTGAAGATATGGTAAGAGAAAATCGCATTGGAGAAAATATAAAGAAATACCGGACAAAACAATGCTTGTCGCAGGAGGATTTGCCAAGAAATCCGGCGTCAAATATACTACCTTAACTAAAATTGAGAGCGGCGTTATCAAAAAACCTTCAGTTTTAGTAATGGCGAAAATCGCCAAAGCGTTGGGTGTTAATATTGAGGAGTTAATAAAATAAATATGCAGAATACAAAAACAATGCCCAAAACCAAAAATCAATTAAAATCAAATTTGGAAGCAAAAGTTTCTTTTAATACTGAAAAGTTGGATATAAATTATAAACGAGCTTGTAATTGTCCTTTGTCGCATATAAATTGCTTAACCCCAAAAGAATGGGTAAAAGGACAAGTTGCTATTTGGGAATTATATTATGAAAAGAGAGATATTCGCGACAAAGATATCCACCCCGCTGTTTTTCCGATTGCCTTGCCCAAAAAATGTATTGAACTTTTTACTCATAAAGGGGAATTGGTATTAGATCCTTTTGTGGGCATCGGCACTACTTTAATTGCGGCGAAAGATTTAGGTAGAAACGCAGTTGGTTTTGATTTAAATCAGAAATATATTGATTTTACAAACGAAAGATTAAAAGAGTCTAATTTACTTTTGTTTAAAGAAGACACAAAACAAATTGCTATTTGTGATGATGCAATAAATATTCCTAAATATCTTGAGAATGAGACGGTGGCTTTATGTGTCACTTCCCCGCCTTACGCCAACATGTTAAATCATAAAAGATTAAACAAAAGCCTGCGAAGCGATTTAAGAAGTAATAAGCATTATAAAAAGATTCAGCAATATTCCACCAATCCGCGAGATTTAGGCACGATGAAAATCAAAGAGTATATAGAGGCGTTAGCAGAAATTTATAAAGGAATTTTGCCCTTGATAAAACCAAGGGCCCATTGCGTTATTAATGTCAATGATTTATGGGAAGATAATCATAGATATCCAATACACTCTTATATTATTGAGGCAATGGAGAAGATAGGTTATGAATTAAGAAATATTATTATTTGGGATAAAAGAAATTTAGTTAATAAGGTTGGTATTTTTGGTTATCCGAGCAACTATATAACCTTGAGCACAACCTTCGAATATATACTTGATTTTTGGAAACCATGAAAGGCTATTATTCAATTCTCAAAAAATTAAAAGAAATAAAAAAGATGGGTTATGTTAAAACCCATAGAGCTGGTAATACCGGCATTGGAAAAACATTAGAAGATCTTCTAGGTATCAAAGAGAACAATATCCCAGGTCCAAATGCGCGAATGATTGAATTAAAATCTGTGAGGAAGAACGTTTCTAGTATGTTAACTCTATTTACGAAATCACCCTTACCCCCAAAAGCAAATTCTGTCTTATTAGAAAGATTTGGGTATGAGTCTAAACGTGGTAATAATAAAAAAGAATTACATACGACTGTTTCTGCAAAAGAATTTAATACGCTTAAAGGTAAACCAAGATTTAAAATTGTTATAGAAAAAGACAGAATAAATTTAGTAGCAGTTGCGAATGAAGTTGTTGGATATTGGGACAAAGAAACGCTTAAAAATTCCTTTGAAAGGAAAATGCCTAAATTATTATATGTTAAAGCAGATTCGCGAGGAAGTGGCCCTGATGAAGAATTTTGGTTCAATGAGGCGTGGCTATTAAGTGGATTTGATTTTAAAAATTTTGTTCGATTGCTCCAAGAAGGAACAATTTTAGTAGATATAAGAATAGGGCAATATCCCGATGGTAGAGTTCACGATCACGGAACAGGCTTTAGAGTTTTACCTGTTAAATTAGATTTATGTTTTGAACACAGAGAAAAAATACTATAATTAAAATGTAATATAATATGCCAACACAACGAGAAAAAATAATTAAAAAAACATTAGAAATTTTAAAAAATCGACCTAATGGGATTAGATATTCTGAATTATTTCGCGAGATAAAAAATCAATTACCCGAAGTGCCGGAAAATACTATCCATGGTACTATTTGGAATTTGGATAAAAAGATTTCAGAAATAGGAAAGCCAGAAAGAGGAATTTTTATATTAAAGAGATATCTCAAAGAAAGCGTAGAAACAAAATTAAAAGAAGTAGAAAGAACTGTTAGAGGAATAAATGAAGCTGTTTTTTATAATTCATTTGCCGATTATTTAGTTAAAGATTTGGGAGAATGTACGAAAGCAATACCGCTGGGCGGAAATAAATTTGGGGATAGGTGGGGCACACCAGATGTTTTAGGGGTATATAAATTTTCAGAAACCGACCCAATAAGGCCGCCGATTGAAATAATAAGTGCAGAAATAAAGATCGATACCAATCAGCTTGTTACTGCTTTTGGTCAAGCGTGTTCCTATAAACTTTTCAGTCATAAGGTTTATCTTGTTATTCCGAATGAGGCAGAACGAGACATTGGGAGAATTGAATCCCTTTGTTCACGATTTGGCATAGGACTTATCCTTTTTGATAAAAATAATCCTCAAAATCCAAATTTTGAAATAAGAACTAGGGCTGCGAAAAATGAACCAGATTATTTTTATGTGAATGAATATTTGAGAAGATTAGGCGAAGATTCTAAGAAATTATTTTAGAAAGAATTTGCCGCCAAAGAGGAAAATCAGTTATGATTTTCCTTGCGGGCTACTGCCCGCGAAAAACTTGAAATCGTCCTTTCCGCTTATGCTTTTTGGCGACCCCAGTAGTAGAGCAAAGCTCACTACGGGGCAAGGGCGGTCGGGAGGGTTGTTCGGTCTTTGCCCTTCCGCCCGCCGAGCCCGTTAATAAAGTCGGTTCGAATTTTTTCAAATACACACCGCCAGAGGTTCTACTTTCTCTTTTTGTATGAGATATCTTTTATCTCTACAGGCTGGCTTTCTTTGTAAGGGCTTATTGATGTAACACGATATGCCCTTTTAGAAAGAGGTGGTTCTTTGTCTATGAATGAAGGTATTTTTGTTTCACCGATAAGCTTATAATCTTTTTCAGTATCTGTCTGTCTGTAAATTTTATAACCGATAACCCAAGGTTCATCGCATTCTTTCCATATTAAATATACTGAATCAGGTTTGATAACTACTTGTAAGTTTTTTGGTGTTGGTGGTATTAGTTCAGATGGGTTTAATACTATTTCTTTTGATGCAACCCCCTCATTTCTAATAGATTTATCCATCAACCCTCTGACTGTGTAAAAGACGGGTCTTGTTATATCTAATTTATCTGTAAAATAATTTTCTTTAATGGGTTCTTTATTGATAGGGATTAAATTATATTTTTCTTTTTCAAAGGATTTATATACATTGTAGTAAACATTATCTTGAGCTTTATCCCATCTCAATATTACTTTATCATTTTGAATTTCAACTCTAATATTTTCTGGGGGTGGGGGCGGATTTATTGTCCTTATTTCGATTACATTGGAATCTTTGCTTAAAACGTCTTTTAAGCTCTGAGAGACAATTTTATATTTATATAAGGTATCATTTTTGATTTCTTTGTCTGTAAATGATCTTATCTCAGGAGGAAGAGTAGCTATATTTTCAAACTTATCATTATTTGTTCTGAAAATGTGAAAAGCCTTGATGTTTTTCTGTTTCGATTTATCATAGGTCCAGCTGATTATTATGCTTGATTCTCTATGGAAGGCATATACATTAAGAGGCGGATCTGGTTTTTCGTAAGATTTTAAGGTTGGATCTCCTTTTTTCCCACAAGCTATTAGTGTTATCAAAAACAGGATGAAGAAGGCATAATATTTTTTATTTGTAAAAGTTTTAATGTTGTTTCTGTTATTTTTCATATTTTATGATTTGTTTCAACCTTTTGATATTTTTCAATATCTCCTTTTCCGACGTACTTCCTTCTGATATTTTATTATTAATAGAGTTTTCTGGAGATAGATAATTATATATGTCGTTAGAAAAAAAGTCTGAAAATTTTTTAAATTCTTCAATCGATAATGATTCAATACTTTTATTGTTATTTATGCAATAGGCTATAATCTTTCCTGTAATCTTGTGAGCATTGCGAAAAGGGATTCCTTTCTTTACTAAATATTCTGCAAGGTCTGTAGCAGTCGTGAACCCCATAGAGGCTGATTGCCTCATTATGTCTATATTAAATCTTATTTTTGGCAATAGTTCTATAAGAATCTTGAGACATGATTTTGTTGTGTCTATTGTATCGAAAAGTGGTGGTTTGTCTTCTTGGAGGTCTCTATTGTAGGAAAGAGGGAGCCCCTTCATTATAGTTAATAGGTTCACCAAGTTTGCATATACTCTTCCAGTTTTAGCTCTGATTAGTTCCAAAATATCAGGATTTTTCTTTTGAGGCATGATACTTGAACCGGTTGCAAAGGCATCTGGTAGTTCAGCAAAGTTAAATTCAGTTGTACACCATAGAATCAGTTCTTCAGAAAGTCTTGAAAGATGCATGATAAGAATTGCACAGTCTGATAAGAATTCTATAATGAAGTCCCTGTCTGATATAGCATCAATACTATTCTGTAATACAGATTCAAATTGAAGTATTTTTGCTACATATGATCTGTCAATAGGTAAAGAAGTTCCTGCAAGTGCGCAAGCTCCAAGTGGTAAACGATTTGTTCTCTTCAGTGAGTCAAAGAGTCTTTCAACATCTCTTTGCAGCATTTCTACGTAAGATAGTAAGTGATGAGATAAAAGCACGGGTTGAGCATGTTGCATGTGTGTATACCCGGGTATAATGGTCTTAGTATGTTTTACTGCAAGGTTTATAAAGTTAGTTTGTAATTTTTTCAATAACGATATGATTTCTTTTGTTTCATCTCTTAAGTATAATCTCATGTCGAGAGCTACTTGGTCATTCCTTGATCGAGCAGTATGCAACATTCCGCCAATTTCTCCTATTTTGTCGATCAAAGCTGATTCGATATTCATATGAATGTCTTCAAGTTCTTTTTTAAATATGAAACGATTCGATTTTATTTCTTCTGAGATCTCCTTAAGCCCTTTGATTATTTTATTAGCAATGTTTTTATTAATGATTTTCTGTCTTGCGAGCATTTTGACATGGGCAATACTTCCGATGATATCGTATTTCCATAGCCGATAATCGAAAGATATTGATTCTGTAAATGAATCAACTATGCTCGCTGTCTTTTCCGTAAATCTACCTGACCAAGGTTTTTCCATCTTTAATTTTTGTAATTATAGCATTAATATTTCATGTTTTAATGAGAATGTTACGTTAAATATTTTGTTTGTATAATTTTTTGATGATATTATCATAAATTCCACTAATAATAGTGTCAAGGATAAATATTTTAGTAGTGTTTATTTTATAATTGTTGTTACGTAAATATCATTTATGTACACATGGGAAACTATTTATGGATAAAATAATGCAGATGTTGCGAAAAAATTTTTTTGTCACCCAATAACATCCTTTTAAATAACTCAAAAAACGCTGTAAACGCAATGAACGCTATAAACGTTATTGACGCCATATCGATGGCAATAACTCAATTTCTGAAACAAAATAAACTACCTTTTATACAGATGTATAGTTTATTTGGTATTGTGATGTAGATATTTATATTATATCTGAGGCTTACGCTTCGACTTCAGCCTCAGTAGAGAAGACCCGTGATTTTGTTTCATAAATTGAGTTATTGCCACCTACCTCTCAGCCTTTTTCCGCTCTGCCCCATGTTGTCTTTAAAAAACGCAACAAACGCAATAAACGCAACAAACGCTATAAACGCTATAAACGCAATGAACGCAACAAGCGCTACAAATGCAATTAGCGCAATCTTTACAAATAGTACATAAATGATGTTTACGTAACATTTATTTTATAATTGTTTGACAAAGTAGTTTAGAGGGCTTAGAATTAGTTAATAATTTATGAAGGGAGATAAAAATGGTTATGAAAAGATGTTTTGGGGTTAGGTTGGGTTTATTATTGAGTTTAACTGTATTTGTGCTTGTTTTTTTAATGACAAACAATTTATGTGCGATTGAATTTTCTGCAGATACGGTTATGACTTTTAAGGGTGAACAGAAGATGTTGGGTAAGATGTTTTATAAAAAAGATATGTTTAGAATGGATATGAAGAGTCCTGATGATGTGTCGATGATAACAAGACTTGACAAGAAGCTTGTATGGAATGTCATGCATAGAGAAAGGATGTATATGGAATTACCAATCTCTTCTGCGAAAAGACCAATGGTTGAAGAGAGGTTGGAAGGAGAAATTGAAAGAAAACTTGTTGGAAAAGAGACAATAGATGGACATCCAACGGAGAAGTATCTTGTTACATACAAAAGTAATGGTAAACAAGAACAAATATATCAGTGGTTTGCAACAGATATAAAATTTCCTATCAAGACTCAATCTGTTGATAACTCGTGGAGTCAAGAATTTAGGAACATAAGTATCAAGGAGCAACCAGTAAGTTTGTTTGAGGTACCATCAGGTTATAAGAAGTTTCAAATGCCTGAAGGTATGCCAATGATGAAGATGAAGTAATTTGTTTAGAAATAGGAGATAAAAAGTGAAGGAAGCAATGTTTTATGAGAAGCTTGATGATAAAAAGGTTAAGTGTTTTCTCTGTAATCACGGATGTATTATAAAAGAGGGGAAGAGAGGGATTTGCCATGTGAGAGAGAATAAGGATGGAGTTTTGTATAGCCTTGTATATGGAAAAGTGATATCTATGAATATAGACCCTATAGAAAAAAAACCACTTTTCCATTTTTTACCTGGTTCAACCTCATTTTCAATAGCTACTATTGGATGCAATTTTCATTGTAAGCATTGCCAAAATTATGAAATATCTCAATACCCTAAGACTCATGATGATATAATAGGACAAGACGTTACACCTGATGAAATAGTTAAATCAGCTATGAGATATGGATGTGAGAGTATATCTTATACTTATACAGAGCCAACAATCTATTTCGAATTTGCCTACGATTGTGCGAAACTTGCTCATGAAAGAGGAATAAAAAACGTTTTTGTTAGTAATGGATATACAGGGGTTGAAGCGATAAAGGCCATAGCACCGTATTTGGATGGTAATAATATTGATTTAAAGGGTGATGATAATTTTTATAAAGAGGTCTGTGGAGCTAAGGTTGAACCCGTAAAAAATACGATTAGACTTATGAAAGAGCTTGGTGTATGGGTTGAGGTTACAACATTAATAATACCCGATTATAATGATTCTGAAATAATATTGAGAGATATTGCTGGATTCATAGCGTCCGTTGACCCTTATATTCCTTGGCATGTTACACAATTTTACCCTACATATATGCTTATTGATAAACCAAGAACGCCCATAAAAACATTAAGGAGGGCAAGGGATATAGGTTATGAGGTAGGATTAAAATACGTATATGAAGGGAATGTTCCTGGAGAAGGGGGCGAGAATACTTATTGTCATAATTGTAAAGAATTGTTGATTAAGAGGTTTGGATTCAGGATCAGTGAAAATAAGATTAAGGATGGAAGATGTTATAAATGTGGAGCAGAAATAAAAGGTGTTTGGAGATAACTATAGGCGTAGCATCATTATTATAGCGTCTTCATTAGGGGATAAATAGTATCCTTTCCTTTTACCGACAGTCTTAAAACCAAATTTTTTATAGAACCTTTGCGCAATTATATTTGATTCTCTTACCTCGAGATAAAAATAGATACAGCCTTTTTTAAAAAGATTTGAGAGTGCATCCTTCATGAGAGCTGTTGCAATACCTTGTCTTCTGTAATCGGGATGAACTGCAAGATTAAGTATATGTGCTTCGTTGAATATGTAATTTATACATATATAACCAATGACCTTACCTTGAAATTCCGCTACTTTAGTAAGAGAATTTATTTTGTTAATCTCGTTTATGAAAGCGGTAGCAGACCATGGAATTGAAAAAGAGGACATCTCGATGTCCATTATTTCTGGTAAATCTTTTATTTCCATTTGTCGGATTGAAATCTCCATATATCATTTCATCATAAAAATTTGTTTTGATATCTTATCTCGGCTTCTGATTTTCTGATATAGAAAGGGGTTAATTTTATTGAATCAGAAAACTCTCCTCTTTTAGCTTTTTTCAGACCTAATATTCCAACATTTGCAGGAGAAGGGACCATTTTATCCATTGGGGGGAATAAGGCTATATCGCCTAATTTACTGGTAATTGTATCTTTATATAGAATAGCTCCATCTCCAGCAAATATTATTTTATTGTATTTGTCTTTTTTTGATTTATTATTATATTGCTTATTAAAAGAGTTTTTAGATATCTTATCTATTAAATCAATAATATTAATCGATATCTCACCTAAGATTTTCTTACATTCTTGAAATTCCCATATAAATATAGCAGTATAAACCTCTTTTTTTTTCGCATCAAGCATTATGCATATTGGATGTTTACAATATGGAAAATTCCATGCAAATGCTTCAAGGGTTGGAACTGCAACAATTGGTTTGCCTGTTGAAAAGGCAAACCCCTTTGCTGTGCTTAATCCGATTCTTAAACCAGTAAAAGACCCTGGACCGATTGAGACAGAGAAAAAATCAATATCTTTTATGTTTATATGCGATGTTTTTATTATATGGTCTATTTCAGGCATAAGGCGTTCTGAATATGTTGTTTTAACATTAAGGCGGCTTTCAGCAATAATGCCAGTATTATCATCGATTATTGCTATACCTCCAAATATCGTTGATGTTTCAATGCTCAGGGTAATCATGGTTTAAAGAGTAATATAATATTGTTGCTTTTTCAAGATAAAAGTATGTATAAAGAAAAATGTTATGGAAAATGGTCTTTTATTAATTCTATTATCAACAATTTTAGTTTCTCTTTCCGGCGTCATGTCCCCAGGTCCTATGACTGCGGCCGTAATACAGATGGGTGCAAGTCAGAAATATTCAGGCGTGTTTTTGTCTTTGGGTCATGCGGTAGTTGAGATACCATTAATATTTTCTATTTACTATGGAGCAGGTGGGTTCTTGCAGATTCACAGTGTCAGAATAGTTGTTGGCATTTTAGGAGGTTTATTTCTCTTTATGATGGGTATGAGTTTAATTAAATACAAGGAAGTAAGAGATGGTTTTATGTCTGATAAAGGTCTTTCACCATTTTATTCCGGTATTGTTTTAAGTGTTGGTAATCCATATTTTATTTTGTGGTGGGCAACGGTAGGAGCAGGTCTTATAATTAGTGTAAAGAGGTTTGGTTATATTGGACTTTTTCTATTTATTGTATTTCATTGGATTTGTGATTTGGTATGGTATGGTGTACTTTCTTTTGCTTCATATAAGGGGATGAGGATATTGGGTCATAATGCGTATCAGAGGGTATGCTTTTTTTGCGGCCTTTTTATGTTTTTCTTCTCAGGTGTGTTTATTATGAGTTCATTAAAGTTGTTAATCTTATAGATTTTTAAAAATTGGATTCTATCTTTTCCTTTATTTTTAAGATTTCGTTTTTAATATCTTTCAATTTTTGCATGATATTATTTAGAAACGTCTTTCTTTCTTCTATCTCTTTTTCACCCTTTTTTCTCTGATTTATTCCTTTTTCTATTGCATTTGTTATACCATTAATTGTTGTCTCAATCCTTTGTAACATCTCCCATCTAAAGTCGAGTTTGCTTTTGTCAAGCCTTTCTGCAAAGTCATACCTTACTCTACCACCTTGAGTATCTATCATTTCGAGTAAATATTCTTTACTCTTTTTGATGATTAATTTGTCCCCAATAATTTTTGGAAGCGATAAGGTGAAAGAAGTTGTTAAAACTTCAAGAATTACGGGTTCGTCTTTGAATTTATAGTAAAAGCTTGGCTTAACAGTCCATAATTCTTCTGCTTTAATTGCTTCGAAAGGTATAGAGAATAATTCCGATGAGTACTTAAAAAGGGTATCTATTATCTCATTAATCTTTGTGATATATCTACTACAGATGTTCTCGAAAGCAGAACCGAGTTTGCCATCCTCTTTTCCCCACCAGTTGTTATAAGCATTTTTGACTTCATCGATTATATACTGTTCGAGTGCCGCATGTAACTCCTTAGATGGTAGGGATTTGTTTTGATGATAGAATTCCTCAAGCCCTTTCATTAGTACAGGAATGGATTCTTTTTTAAATTCTTCGAGGTCTTCATCAAGACCTTTTTTTACAAGGCGATTGACTTCGCCTTCGAGTAATATCTCAAAGTCTTCTCTTTCGCGCATTATTTCTCTTTTCTTCTTTTCAAAGGCTTCTATCTTCTTTTCAAGCTCTTCTAACGGTGTTGAAAGGGCTTTTAATTCAAGTTCGAGCTCAAACATTACTTGTGAAATCAATCTTTGCAATGTGTTGGATACTGAATATAATAAAACTTTACCTTTCTCTTCCATTAAGAATTTATTGAGGGTCTGTTCAAATTCTCTCAAGTAACTTTTGCTTAATAGTTCATCTGAATTGGTTTTCTTAGCTTCGAGTGCTAATTTTGCGGATAAAGGCAGAATCTTTACTTCTTTGCCCATGTATTGTTCAATTACATTTTTTGAAAAGGTTATGGATTCATCGAGATCGGATTTATCAACGTAGTCAGCTTTATTCTGAAGAAAGAATATCCTATTAGAATACTCCCTGACATCTTTTAGAAAATCAAGTTCTGCCTGACTTACAGGTTGGTCTACTGATAGCAAGAATACTGCTGCGTCTGATTTTGGTAAATATTGATAAGCAACATCAGTATTATGCTGGTAAACAGAGCCTACCCCTGGGGTATCTATCAATCTAACCCCGTCCTTTAAATATGGTGAAGGATATGTTATAACAACCTCTCGAACGTCTTTTACGTTTTTTGGGTTTCCCTTTTCTGTAACATACTGATTAAGTTCTTCAGGTGGTATTTCAATTACATTATCATTGTTAAAGTAAACTTTTATATTTAGCTTCTCTCCATATTTTATTATTGTAGCAATAGATGTTAGAGGGACGACTGCTGTTGGTAGTATCTCTTCTCCGAGAAGAGCATTGATAAGGCTGGTTTTCCCTCTTTTAAATTGTCCGAGTACCACGAGATTAAATACATTATCTTCTACTTTTTGTCTCAACTCTTTACATGGGAAGTTGTTGAAGTCGTTTAATGATTCTAAAGAGTCGATACATTGAATAATTTCTTTTTTTATAACTGAATATTTGTCAAGCATGTTATCTCCTTTTACAGTGGTTGATAATTACTATTCATAACTAAAAAACTCCTACCAATAATATTTGGTAGGAGTTATCAGTTTCCTGGCTAAGCCAGAAAACGTTTTGCGAACTCCATCGCAATATTTAAAAAGTATAATATGAATATTTTAAATAATTGTAAATGACTTACTTTGAATGTGTCAAGTGTATTGAGTTTGTTTAAAGACAGCATGGTGCATGGCGTAAAAAAGACTGTAGGGTAATTGGCAATAACTCAATTTATGAAACAAAATAAACTACCTTTTATACAGATGTATAGTTTATTGGGTATTGTAATGTAGTTGCTTATTTTATATCTGAGGCTTACGCTTCGACTTCAGCCTCAGTAATGAAGACCCGTGATTTTGTTTCATAAATTGAGTTATTGCCATCGGTATAGCGTCAATAGCGTTTATAGCGTTTATGGCGTTCATTGAGTTTATTGTGTTTATTGCGTTATTTAAAAGGATGTTATTGGGTTACAAAAATAATTATTTCGCAACATCTGCATTATTTTATCCATAAATAGTTTCCCATGTGTACATAAATGATATTTACGTAAAGTGTATTGAGATAATTGGATATATCTTTAATTAATTTCGGGATGGCTCTTAATTATTCTTTGGAGATTAATAATTAATTAATATTGAGCCATCCCTAATATTTACGATAATTTATTTTTTACCATGGACAATTTGTCATATATTTAACATTTTGTTTTGCAATATTATTTGAAGTTTTGCAATCCTCATTGGCTCTAAAGTTTACGTCATCTGGGACATTTCTGCTGATAGATAAAGAAAACTCTCTTTGTGCTTGACATTCACCATATTTTGGTGTGCGGTGCCCCCATTCTATTACAGAGGGAATTTCGTAAGATTTATTAATGTTTATACAATTACCTTTTTTCAAGTCTGTAATATTCTTTCCGTCTAAGTATGTGATGTTTTCTCTCGTCAATGGTCTTGTAGGATCATATGTTGTAAGTGAATAATGCGCTTGTGGTAGTGGAGGAGATACATAATCTGCATTACCAACATTACATACCTTGCCAGAGATATTAATAATTCCCTTATTGTTTAATATAGTTTTTGTAAGTGTAAGGCTTGCCTCGAGGTCAGGACATTTTATCTGGATTGGTGTTGTAACCTTAGGATTTATAGGTAGTGTAGGTTGAGTTGGTATAGGAGGCTCAGAGTAAAGCAAGGAATGCATGAATACGAATACGAATGTAATAAAAATACTTAAAAATATTATTTCCCTTTTTCTCATTTTCATTACCCCCCTTAAATAGTTTATAGGTCTTAAGAAGAAGATTTTTAGATTTTATTAGAATATTAATCCTTGATGAGACTAAGAATTGACAATCATATGATATCACCAGCTTCCTTTTTGATATTATTGTTTAGTATAGTTAATAAAAATGTATCAAAATATATACAAAATTGCAATAATAATGTTGAAATTAAGTTTTTGTGTTTAAATACAGAATTTAGAACTTGATTGATAGTGAGTAGATATAGAGATGGGAAAACTAAATTTTAGTTTGGCATATAGAAAACCAGAGAAGCTCTCATTCGATGATGATATAAGGATACATCCATGGCTTATATATTTAGTAGAGGCTTATTTTATTATTGATAAAGGAGTTTCTGTTGCAATAGGTGCTGAATTGAAAAAGAAGAGGATTCTTGCTTGTAAAAATAAATGTTCAAATTGTTGTAAAACACATAAGGATATACCTGTATATCCACTTGAGTTGGTCGGGATTTCATGGTATGTAGTAGAAAAAATATCTGGCGAAAAAAGGAGTCTACTTAAGAGGCAACTAATGGATTATGAAAAAGATAAGCCCTGTCCTTTTTTGATTGATGATTCTTGTATTATACACCCAATGAGACCTATTGCGTGCAGGCAATTTATTGTTTTCAATAAGCCATGTGGAGTTAATGAAGATCCTTATTATACAAGGAAGCAAGACGTCTTGATCCCATATAAGAGATATACAGATGAGGCATTTTTTATAATGTTGCCGTTTTATGGTGTAAGAGATGAAGATGAACGTAGAAGGATTATTGAGAAAGGTAGCATGCATGTTATGGTGAAGACCATACAAACTTGTAATTGGAAGACACTTGCCGAAAAGATGGATGAATTTGATTTGAAAAGTTCTAAAAGATAATTGGATCGATATCTATTTTAATATCAATCGTTTTTATCTCTCGGAAGATTTCAGAAAGTTGTTTTATCGCTGTAGTTAGTTTTTTATGAGAGGTGGATTTTATTAAAAGCCTATATTCATTTTTGTTTTTTATTGTTCTAAATAATGAAGGTCCCAAGACATTAACATCTTCTTCCATTTTGTAATCAGGCATTTTAAAATTGCTATCTTTTGTTGTTATTTTTATGAGTGCAAGCTTTGAAAAAGGTGGATAATTAAGGGTCTTTCTCCTTAAAAGTTCTTCTTTTAAGAAATGATTATAGTTATTTTCTTTAATAGATTTGTATAGGTAGTGATTAGGAATTCTTGTTTGGATATACAATTCTCCACCATCTTTGATGTACTCTTTCATTAAAGATATTTCTTGATATAATCTTTCTGCAGCTCTAAAGTCAGGTTTGTTTAAAGATTTATCTGGGTTAAGAAATGAACCCATTTTAAAGTTGTTAAAAAGTGGGAGCTCATTTATTATTAATTTTGTTCCAATAATAAATCTGATATCTTCTGAAAACATGATACTTTTGAATCTCTCTATCTCCCTTTTTTTCTTTAAACATTCTTTATCTATCCTTATGGTTTTAATATTTAACAGTGTTTCGATATCTTCTTGAAGTCTTTGTGTGCCACCTCCAGTAAATTTAAGCTTGAAACCTTTACAAATTGGACAGACTTCAGGAATCTTGGAAACTACATGTCCACAGTAATTGCATCTTAATATTTTTTCATTTTTATAATAAACAAGTGGTATTTTGCACGTCGGACAAATTATTATATTGTTGCATTCGATGCATTGTAAGGTTGTTGAGTAACCTTTTCTGTTTAAAATAAAAAAGATATTATCTCCTTTTTTCATATGTATCTTTGCTGATTCTAAGATACTCTTTGAAAGATTGGGTTTTATAAGTAATTCAGTAGATAGATTTGTTAATTTAATCTTTATGTGCTTGGTATCTTTTGTTTGGTTTATTAATGTATATTTACCTTTTTTACAATTATATATTGATTCAGTAGATGGTGAGATTGATGACAGGAGTACTGTTGCATTTTCAAAAAATCCCCTTTTTACAGCAACATCCCTTGCATTGTAGTATGGATGGCATTCTTGCTTGTATAATTGGCTATGTTCTTGGAGAACGACTAAGAGTGATACGGTTTTCATTGGTGAAAAGACAACAGATCTTGTCCCAATTATGATATCGTGTTCTCCACTTATTATTTTTTTGATAATATTAGAGCGACATCCTTTGCTCATTTTACCATGGTATGCGGCTAATCTTTCTCCGAAAATGCTTTTTAGTAAAGGATAGATAAATTCGATAGTGTTTACGTCGGGCGCGAGTATTATTATATTTTTTAAAGGTCTAATAAGATTTAACAAAAAAGAATATTCATATATTAACGATGGAGCATGGAGTAAGAAGGTCCTAAATGTTTTTTTCTCTATCATATCAAGTACTAATTGTAAATTGTCTTGTTTTATGCTTAATAAGTCTTCTACCTTAAGACTTATTCGATTGTTTTTGTACGGTTCTTTTTTATTTGTTTTTACAGGATTAAAAAATTCTTTCGGCAAAATATGTTTTAAGATGATGCCTTGCTCTGCGAAATAATAATCTGAAGACCATTTTAGGAGGTTAAGCATGTTAGGGCTTAGTACTGGCTCAGGGGTGAAGATATCATAGATAGTTTTAATATCCTCAAGTGTTGTCTCTTTCGCAAATTCAGAAAAGACACCCTTTATAATTCTATTTTTTAGCGGTGCATTAATAATCACGCCTAATTTTAGTTTTTCTCTGAGATGTTCTGGACATTTATACGTAAGTTGTCCGATGTTTAATGGGAATATTAGGTTAATGTATTCCATAATTGATTTTATCACATTGTAGATAATGGTGTTTTTGTGTCATAATTTAAACAAATGGTGAAAAAATTACTTGTAATATTCTCTATAGTTATATTGGTTTACTCATGTACAAGCCAGAAAATTAAAAAGACTGAAGGCGGTGCGGAATCTTTTGAAGACGCCAACTATTTTTATATAGTTGGGTATACTTTTGAAAGAGAGGGGAAGATAGATGAAGCCCTTGAATATTACAAAAAAGCCTCTAATTTAGACCCAAGATCCTCTTATTTAAAGCTTCAGATAGCTAATTTATATCTGAAAAAGGGTGATGTCCAGAATTCAATAAACATTATTGAAGACCTTTTAAAAGAAGAACCTGATAACGTTTCTGCGTTGATGATTCTTGCAGATATTTATAATGACCAGCAGAAGATAAATAAATCTATAGAATTATATAAAAAGGTATTATCTATTGAACCTAACAATCTTGAAGCGGCGTTTCTGTTAGGTATGGAATATACATCAATCAAGGAATATGAGAAGGCAATAGAGCTTCTAAGTGGACTTATTGAAAAGGATCCTGAAAATGTGATGGCAGTATTTTACTTGGGTGCGACATATATTGAGAAGGGTGATCTTGAAATGGCTGAACAGTGTTTTGAAAAGGTTGCAAAACTAAGGCCTGATTTTGATATTGTGTATTACAATCTTGGGTTGATTAAGGAAAAAAAAGGTGATTTTGAGAAGGCAGAAGAATATTATAAAAAGGCTATTAATATAAATCCGCATAATTTACAGGCGAGAGAGCGGATTGCTAATATTTATTTTAAACGTAAGGAACCTGATAGAGCGATCGAGCAATATAGGAGTATAAGTGACTATATCCCTTCAAATGCAGATATACATGTTAATTTAGGTATCCTCTATTTTGAGAATAAGGAATTTGAAAAGGCTATTGATGAGTTCAAGAAGGCACTTAATATAAAACCTAATATGTCATCTGTAAGATATTATCTTGCTGTAACATTGTCTGAGATTGAGAGATATGATGAGGCTATTACAGAGTTAAAAGAGATTATTCGTTATGAACCAAAGAATCTAAGCGCATTTATGCATTTGGGTTATATCTACTCAAAACTTGATAGGATAGATGATTCTATAGCATTATATGAAGAGGTTCTGACTTTTGAAAAAAATAAGCCCGAGATTTATCTTTACCTTGCGAATGATTATATCCAAAAGAAAGACTATCAAAAAGCCAAGACAGTCTTAGAAGAGGCTCTCAAAAAGTTTGAAGAGAATGATGATTTGAATTTTACTCTTGCCGTAGTTTATGAGAAGTTAGGGAGTTTTGATGATATGGTCTTTTATTTGAAAAAAACGTTAAGATTAAACCCAGAGCATGCTGATGCTCTTAATTATCTTGGTTATAGTTATGCTGAGAAGGGAATAAATCTCGAAGAGGCATATGATTTGATTGAAAAGGCAATTAAATTAAAACCCAATAATGGTTATATTATGGATAGTCTTGGATGGGTATATTTTAAAATGGGAAGAGTTGACGAGGCCCTTAAGATATTACTTGAAGCAGCAGATATGGTTAAAACTGATCCTGTTGTGTTTGAACATATTGGTGATGTGTATGCCTTCAAGAATCATAAAGAAAATGCGATATATTATTGGGAAAAGGCCATAGAATTTCATGATAAAGGTGAGGATGAAGAACTGAAATCGAGGGTTGAAAGAAAGATAAAAGATTTAAGATGAATGACTAATTTCTTTTCCCTTAAAGCACCTGCGAAGATAAATTGGTTTCTTTATATTACCAGTAAGAGAAAAGATGGATATCATGATATTTATTCGATCATGCAATGTGTGAGCCTTTTTGACAATATTTATTTTGAACCATCTGACAATCTTGAGATTATAACTAATGCCAATATACCAGTAAAAGAAAATCTTGTATATAAGGCGGCTATTGCTGTGAGAAGATATACAGGAGTTAAAAATGGTGTGAGGATTACTCTAAAAAAGAGTATACCAATAGGTGCTGGTCTGGGTGGAGGTAGTAGCGATGCAGGATATACAATTAGGGGATTGAATCAATTATGGTCACTTAATTTGAGTAAAAGAGATTTTTTAAAAATTTCGAAGGAGATCGGTTCTGATGTGCCATTTTTTATGAATGGAAATATAGCACTTGTAAAAGGAAGAGGTGAAAAGATAAAAGAGTTGAAGCTTAACAAAGAGTTTTTATTATTGCTTATTAAGCCAGATATAAATATTTCAACATCCTGGGCTTATAAACGCTTTGATATTATTAATAAAGGTAAGAGATTGACAAAAGTTAATTTTGATATTAAACTTTTTCTTTGGGCTTTAGAAGAAGAGGATTTTAATTTTCTTGATGATTTAATTTATAATGATTTTATTAAGGTAGTTTTTGGTGAATATCCTATTCTTAGCAAGTTAAAGGAGGAAATGGTTAAAACTGGTGCGTTGTTAACAGGATTGAGTGGGAGTGGTCCAACGTTGTTTGGTTTGTATAAAAATGAGGATGATGCCTTGAAGGCTTTAAGGTGCATAAAGCCTTTCTGGGGGACTATAGTCAAGACGCTTATTTAGGTAGAGATATTTATGGGGCGTAGACAAATGGCAAGTCAGGAGACTTTGGATCTCCCATTTGGAGGTTCGAATCCTCCCGCCCCAGCCATTTAAGTGAATAATAATAAAAGATTAATTTTGGAGGAGCGATGCCTGAAGGAATTAAATTATTTACTGGCAATGCACATAGGGCTCTTGCAGTAGATATCGCAAGTTACCTTGGTATACCCTTAGGAGATGCAACAGTCACAAAGTTTAGTGATGGGGAGATTATGGTGCAGATTAACGAAAATGTAAGAGGGGCTGATGTTTTTATTATACAACCTACTTGCATGCCTGTTAATCGACATATTATGGAGCTTCTCTTGATGGTGGATGCACTGAAAAGGGCTTCAGCAAGGAGGATTACAGCTGTTATCCCTTATTATGGTTATGCGAGACAGGACAGAAAGGTTCAGCCGCGTGTTCCAATATCTGCTAAGCTTGTAGCTGATATTATTACAGCAGCAGGTACGAATAGGATATTAACTATGGATTTACATGCTGCGCAGATACAAGGATTTTTTAATATACCTGTTGATAATCTTTACGCTGCTCCTGTTTTACTTGATTATGTCGAGAAGAAATATAATCATACAAAAAATCTTGTTATTGTCTCTCCTGATGCAGGTGGAGTTGAAAGGGCAAGGGCTTTTGCAAAAAAGCTGCATAGTTCAATAGCAATTATAGATAAAAGGCGTGAGATGGCTAATGTTTCCCAGATCATGAATGTTATAGGTGATGTTGTTGATAAAGATACGATAATATTAGATGACATGATAGATACAGGTGGAACTACGGTTCAAGCTGCAGAAGCATTAAAGGATAAGGGTGCTAAAAGGGTTATTGCAGCATGTACACACGCTGTTTTATCGGGAAATGCAATTAATTTGATTAATAATTCGGCATTAGAAGAAGTTATTGTCACTGATACAATTCCTTTGAATAGTAAGAAAGAAGGGTGTAAAAAACTAACTGTACTAAGTATAGCTTCAATAATTGGTGAAGCTATAAAAAGGATTCATGAAGAATCCTCAATTAGTTCACTTTTTGTTTAAAAGAAAGAATTAGGAGGATAATATGGAAAAGATGGTTATTCATGCCCAGAAAAGAGATGAGACAGGAAAAGGGTCAGCACGTTCTTTAAGAAGAAATAATATGATACCAGTAATACTTTACAGAAAAGGAAGTTCAATTCCTTTAAAAGTTCCGAAAAAGGAGCTTACACAATTTATAAATGAGACAGCTGGTGAAAAAGTTATGGTTAGCCTTGAGCTCGGAGATGGCGGGAATAAACTTGCCCTTTTGAAAGATTATCAGGTGGATCCTGTAAAGAGAGAACTTTTACATGCCGATTTTTATGAGGTTTTACTTACAGAGAAACTTCGCCTTAGTATAAGAGTTGTTACCACAGGTGAGTCAATAGGTGTAAAAAGAGATGGTGGCGTCTTACAACATCTTTTAAGAGAGGTTGAGATTGAATGTCTCCCAGATAAGATTCCAGGGCATATTACGGTTGATGTTTCAAACTTGGAAATTGGGCAGTCGATACATGTTAAGGATTTAAAGACAGAAGAAGGAGTCAAGATACTTAACGACCCTGACGAGGTAGTGGTTAATGTTATTGCCCCTGAAGTTGAGGAAGCAGCTCCGACTGAAAAGGTAGAAGAGGTTGTAGAACCAGAGGTTATTAAGAAGGGTAAGAAGGAAGAAGAGAAAGAGGAAGAGGGCAAATAACCTTGTAAATTAAGAGGATGTGGTTAATAGTTGGGCTCGGCAATCCCGGTAGGAGATATAGCGAAACGAGGCATAATATTGGATTTAAGGTTCTTGATTTGTTTGCCGAGAAATATAATGTTAAGTTCATAAAAACAAAGATTGCTAAAAAGACAAGTATATTTATAGACGGGGAAGAGCTTTTGTTATTAAAACCTTTGCTCTATATGAATATGAGTGGTGTTGTCGTTAAAGAAGTATTACAAGAACTACCTATCCGAGTTAGTAATATTGTTGTAGTTCATGATGATCTTGATATGATGGTTGGTAAATTAAGAATCAGGCGCAACGGTTCGTCTGGCGGACACAGGGGAGTTGAATCTATAATTCAAAGTATAGGCACGAAGGATTTTATCAGGGTTAAAATAGGGATAGGTAGAAGTAAGGATCTCCCCCCAGAAGAGTATGTCCTTTCAAAATTTGGCTTTGAGGATAAGGAGATTATTAGAGAAGCTTTAAAAAGAGCCATTGAAGCTATTTTGACGATAGTAACCGAGGGAGTTGGTTCTGCGATGAACAAATTTAACTGAGGTAGATTTTTTAAAGATGAAAGACATGCTTGGAAGAAATGAACTTATCTCTGTAGATGAAGCCTTAGAATTGATCTTTTCTTCTGTTCTCCCAAAGAAGCTTGAAGAGATAGAGATACCAATAGATGAAGCATATGGACTTGTTGCTTCAAGAGATGTGATCTCACCTGAAGACTTACCAGATTTTAATAGGTCAACAGTAGATGGTTTTGCAGTTAATTCTATGGATACATTTGGAGCGTCGGAAAATTCACCTGCGTACTTGAATATATTTACTGAGATTAAGATGGGTGAAAGGCCCGAATTTTATCTTAAGAGGGGTTTTGCAGCAAAGATAGCAACAGGTGGTATGTTACCAGAAGGCTCTGATTCTGTTGTTATGTTTGAACATGTAAGCGAGGTTAATAGCTCAATTATAGAGATATCAAAATCCGTCTCACCAGGTGAAAATGTGGTACAAAGAGGAGAAGACATTAAACAGGGTGAATTAGTTGTTCAAAAAGGGAAAAGATTGAGACCGCAAGATGTTGGTGCATTAGCAGGATTAGGAATAACTAATGTTTATGTATATAGGATGCCAAGGGTTTCAATTATTTCTACAGGTGACGAGGTTGTTCCAATAGAGATTAAACCTTCTGAAGGTCAAGTTAGAGATATTAACTCGTATTCTTTAAAAGGCTTGGTTATGGAAGCACATTGTTTACCTATAATAAAGGGTCTCTTCAAGGACGACTATGAATCTTTAAAGGATGTTGTTCGAGAATCTTTAGATAGTTCTGATTTAATAATTATTACTGGTGGCAGTTCGGTTGGTTTAAAGGATTTGACTGCGGTGATTATTAATGAGTTAGGTAAACCTGGTGTTATCTTTCATGGTGTGTCTTTAAAACCAGGTAAACCTACAATTTTTGGTATGGTTAACGAAGTACCTATATTTGGTTTGCCTGGGCATCCTTCTGCTGTCATTATATGTTTTAAGATTTTTATTGAGCCCATTCTTAAGTTTATTTCTGGGGTGAAGGATGGACAATATTCTCATAATAAAATGATAAGGGTAAGAATAGCGAAGAATGTATCATCGAGCCCAGGAAGAGAAGAACATATCCCTGTAATAATTGAAGAAGCTGATGGAGAGTTATGGGCTGTGCCCCTTTTTGGAAAATCAGGATATATAACAACTTTGTCAAAAGCAGATGGTACAGCAATAATACCACTTAGAAAAACTGGTGTTAAAAGTGGTGATTTTGTAGATGTTAGGTTGTTTTGATATTAAATCTTCAACTCGTCAGGTTTTAAGATAACTTTTAAAGAGTTTTGTCCTTCGATTGCAATTCTGAATGCTTCTGATATTTTGGAGAGAGGCATTGAGTGTGTGACTAAATCTTTCACTTTTACTTTGTTGTTTTTAATCATGGATATTGATTTTTTTATTTCAATGCTTGACGCTCCATAAGAAAAGAATAAAGATATCTCATTTCTCCAAAATGGTATAGAATCTAATATGATATTTTTTTCAGGTACAGCAAAGAAAAGGATTTGGCCATGCCTCTCTATCGAAGAGAAAGCCATATCAACTGCACTTTCAGAAGATGTACATATTATAATAATCTCAATTTCTCTACTATTATTTAGACTTTTTACTTTCTCAATGGAATATTCATCGGTTAGAAAGACATGGTCAGCTCCAGAACTTAAGGCGTTTTCTAATTTGAATTTATTTTTGTCAACTGCAAATATTTTTGCTCCTTTCAATTTCGCTAATCTTATATGTAATAATCCCGATACACCTGAACCTATTACTAATAATGAGTGACCTTTTTTGATTCTTAGTTTTTTTTGGGCAGATATGACACATGCTAAAGGTTCTATTAAAGTCGCTTCTTCAAATGTTATATTTTCAGGAAGGATGAATGTGCCATATTTCACATTTCTTTCGGGAACTCTTATATATTCTGAGAAGCCACCAGGGTCGTAATTACCTTTATGAAGATATTCACACGCAGTGAATTTTCTCTCTTTGCAAAAGTGGCATCTATGACATGGGACGTGATGAGATACGAATACCCTATCGCCTTTCTTATATTGTTTTATTGATTTGCCAGTCTCTTCGATTACTCCTGCCATTTCATGTCCTAATACAACAGGGGCTTTTTTTATTCTGTACCATTCAAGCAGGTCTGTTCCACATATACCAGAAGCCATCATCTTAACGAGGATCTCATTATCGCCGATTTTAGGTATAGGTCTCTCTTCTATCCTGATATCTTTGTTATTGTAATAAACTGCAACTTTCAATTCGAGGTTTTATATTTAAGATAGATTTCGTAAGCTTCTTCGGCGGATATGCCTTTGTGTACAATTGATCTTACCGCTTTAATCATGCCGACAGGGCTATCGCTTTGAAAGATGTTTCTACCCATGTCAACTCCTGAGGCACCTTCTTTTATGGCATTTTCGGTCATTTTCAATGCATCTTTTTCTGGTATCTTTTTACCTCCCGCCATTACTATAGGCACTGGACAAGCTTCAACAACCTTATAAAAGTCTTCGCAATAATATGTTTTGACAAAATTAGCTCCCATCTCTGCGGCAATTCGGCATGCAAGGCCAAGATATCTTTCATCTCTCCCCATTTCTCTACCAACAGCTGTAACAGCAAGAACTGGTATGCCAAATCTCTGGGCTTCATTTATAAGCCTGCCGAGATTAGATATGGTTCTATCTTCATTTGGTGCCCCGACGTATATCGACATACCTACTCCAGCTGCATTAAGTCTTATAGCCTCTTCTAAAGAAGTAGTAATATCTTCGTTAGATAACTCACCTAATATGCTTGGTCCACCAGATACCCTGAGACATACAGAAACTTGAGCTAAAGGGTCGATGCATGTTCTCAACATGCCTCGAGTAATGAAGAGGCAATCTGCAAAAGGAATCAATGGAGTGACCGTTTTTTTAAGGTCTCTTAACCCTGTAGTTGGCCCCTGGAAGTAACCATGGTCAACAGCTAACATAACCGTCTTTTTTGTTTTTGGGTTAAAGATTCTAAATAATCTGTTCTTCATTCCATAATCCATTATGTATTCCCCCTGAGTTTAATCTGAATAAATTACGGCTTCTTCAAAGCTTTTTGTTTTCTTAGGCGTAGGTTTTTCATCCGGATGGCCAATTCCTATGTTTGCAATGACCCTATATTTTTCACTGATATTAAGTATTTTTCTTACATAATTTTCTCTTGAATTGTCATCTGGTTTATAAACAGCGTTCCAACATGCTCCAAGCCCTAATGAATGTGCCTCAAGTAAGAGTAGCATAATCGCGCAAGAACAATCTTCAAGCCAGTGGTTACTCTTGCTCTCTTCAGCGAGTACTACGATAACACAAGGTGCATTCTCAAGAAATTTAGAAAATGGTTGAGTTTTGCTAAGTAGTTTAATCTTTTCCTTATTTTTTATAATTACAAAACTCCAAGGTTGAGAGTTTTTTGCAGAGGGGGCAGAACATGCAGCTTCTATGCATTTTTTTATTAAGTCATCACTTATAGTTTTTTGCTTATATCTTCTTATGCTTCTTCTACTTTTGATTAAATCAATTATATCTTTTTTCATGTATAATATATTAACTCAATTAAATATAAAGTTGTAAAATTATTTGTTAATTTATGTTTTAATTAGAAATTTCCTTATATCGTCTTCACTTATGTCTGTATGGATTTTAACCTTACCAATTTTTTCAGGAAGGATGAATCTTAATTCTCCAGCAATAGCTTTTTTATCAAGTTTTATAGCAATGCAAATACTACTTGGATTTAAGTCGTTAGGCATTTCAGTGGGTAGACCAAATTTTTTTATTAAACTAATTATTCTATATAAGTCATTATTGTTGAGAAGACCTAATTTATTTGAGAGTTCTGCTTCGATGCACATTCCTATCGCAACCGCTTCCCCATGTAGGAATCTTTTATATTTTGTTACTGTTTCTATTGCATGTCCTATCGTATGTCCATAGTTTAAAATAGATCTTAACCCTGATTCTTTTTCGTCTTTTGAGACAATTTCAGCTTTTATTTCACAAGAGCGCTTGATTATGTATGTCATCGCATCGTTATCTAAATTCATAATAAGGTCCTTCTGGGTTTCAAGGAAGGAAAATAACCTTTCATCGTATATTATACCGTACTTTATTACTTCGGCTAATCCAGCGAGCAGTTGATTTTGTGGAAGCGTCCTTAGTGTATCAATATCTATTAGGACAACCTTTGGTTGATAGAAAGTCCCAATCATATTTTTGCCGAGTTCGTGGTCGACTCCTGTTTTACCACCTATTGAGCTATCTACTTGGGCTAATAGGGTTGTAGGGACTTGTATATAGGATATTCCTCTCATATATGTGGAAGCGGCAAAACCAGCAATGTCTCCCACTACTCCACCTCCAAGTGCTATTATTGATGATTTTCTATCGAGTTTTGATTTAAGTAATTCAGTATAGATGTTTTTAAGTGTATCAAGATTTTTGTATTCTTCTCCATCAGGTATTAAGATACTGACTGGTTCAAAGCCAGCATTTTTAATAGAGATAGAGGCTTTTTCACCAAATAGAGAAAAAACGGTGTGGTTACTAATTATTGCAGTTTTGGGGCTAAATTCGAAACGTTTTAATTCATCTCCAATCTTTTCAATAAGGTTAGAACCAATTATTATGTTATAACTTCTTTCTAAAAGGTCTACAGAAATTGTCACCATATTTTTCTTTTAAAATATTTATGATTTCTTCAGAGATCTGAAGGGGGTTTTTATTGTCAGTGTTTATAATTATGTCAGCAGCCTTTTCATAATATGGCATTCTGAATTCTAAGAGTTCTTTGATTTTATCATAAGGGTTCTCTACATTTAATAAAGGCCTTTCATTGTTGTTCATCGTCCTTTTTAGAATAGTCTCTGGTTTAGCAAAAAGGCATATTATAATACCATTTTCTTTTAATGTATCGACGTTTTCTTTTTTTAATACAGCACCACCCCCAGTCGATATGATAATACATTTTCTTTTAGAAATCTTTTTAATCATCTCTGTCTCAATCTCTCTGAAGCGTTTTTCACCATAAATTTTAAAAATATCCTTGATCTTCATATTTTCAGCTTTTTCTATTTCGGAATCTATGTCTATTAATTTTATGCCGAGTATTCTTGAAAGTTCGTTTCCAACTGTTGTCTTTCCTGTACCCATAAAACCAGTTAAGATGATGTTCTTCATGTATTAATTTTAACTTAAAATGTTTATAGATAATAATAAAAAATGTTTTTCATTAAATTTTATGGCAATGTTGCGTAAGAATCATTCATGTATATATGGGAAACTATTTATGTATAAAATGTTGTAGTATTCCAAAATATTTATCTTCAATACCATATGTACTTCTTATAAACAACGCTATAGCTCTATAAACGCTATTGACGCTATACCGATGGCAATAACTCAATTTCTGAAACAAAATAAACTACCTTTTATACAGATGTATAGTTTATTGGGTATTGTAATGTAGATATTTATATTATATCTGAGGCTTACGCTTCGACTTCAGCCTCAGTAGTGAAGACCCGTGATTTTGTTTCATAAATTGAGTTATTGCCACCTATCTCCCAGCCTTTTTCCGCTCTGCGCTATGCGCTTTACACTTTAAAAACGCTATAAACGCTATGAACGCTATAAACGCTATAAACGCAACAAACGCAATTGACGCTATACCGATGGCAATAACTCAATTTCTGAAACAAAATAAACTACCTTTTATACAGATGTATAGTTTATTGGGTATTGTAATGTAGATATTTATATTATATCTGAGGCTTACGCTTCGACTTCAGCCTCAGTAGTGAAGACCCGTGATTTTGCTTCATAAATTGAGTTATTGCCTAATAACCCTTCATCCATATATTAAACCTAATATTGTGCAGATGTTGCGAAAAAATTTATTTTTTCACCCAATAACATCCTTTTAAATAACGCAATTAACGCAACAAACGCAATGAACTCAATAAACGCAAAAAACGCTATGAACGCTATAAACGCTATAAACGCAATAAACGCAATAAACGCAAAATATCGTAATGTTGATGCTTGATAAAGCACCCATAATGCATGAAATTACTAATTTAAGAGTAAAAGTAAATTTTGAAGTCGTTTCATAAAAAACAAAATATGAGAAAAAATAAAAACTTTAGGTTATATTTGAATTATGAATAGGGTTTTGCTTGGCATGAGTGGAGGAGTTGATTCGTCTGTTGCAGCTTATCTTTTAAAGGAAAGAGGTTATGTTGTTGAAGGTATAAGTTTTATATTGTGGGATGACGTGTATATGAGTAAAAAACTAAGATGTAAAATCTGTTGCATGTCAGAATCTCTTGAATCGGCTAAGAAAAATGCACAATATTTGGGTATATCTCATGATATTATGGATTTACGTAAGGAGTTTTATAGAAGAGTTATTAAACCTTTTGTTGATGGTTATTTGAATGGTATTACTCCAAATCCTTGCATCTTATGTAACAAGTTCATCAAATTTCCGTATTTAGTTAAAGAAGCAAAAAAAAGAGGTGCAAATTATATTTCGACAGGTCATTATGCGAGAGTAGAGAAGATAATGGTATCATCTGGTAAGGAGAAAAAAGGGTTGATCGTTTTAAAAAAAGGTGTAGATCATAAGAAAGATCAATCTTATGTACTCTATGTACTTACAAAGAGGCAACTTTCAAACCTTATACTTTTGGTTGGTCAGTACACAAAAAGTCAGATTAGAGATTTGGCTAAGGATATTGGTCTTCCGGTAATGTCTGAAGAAAGTCAAGAGATATGTTTTGTCAAGGAGGGAAATTATTATGGATTTATACAAAAATATTTTCATGTGAGTGAAAAGCAAGGACCAATAATTGATTTAGAAGATAATATATTGGGCATACATAAAGGAATATATAAATATACATTTGGACAAAGAAAAAGAATTGGTATTCCTTCAAATAAACCACTTTATGTAGTTGATGTAGATGTTTCTTCTAATACGATTAGGGTTGGTCCGCGTGAAGCAGTTATGAAGAGAGAGTTTATTGTAGGAGAGCTTAATTGGATGGTGCCACAGGCAAGTAGTGTTTTTAGGGCATCTGTTAAGATACGTTCTACTGCAAAGGATGCGCCGGCTGATATATATCTTTTCAAGGGAAGATATGACGATAATGAATATGCACATGTTGTGTTTGACCAACCTCAGTGGGCACCGACCCCTGGGCAGAGCTCAGTGTTTTATGATGGTGAGATTGTTCTTGGTGGTGGAATAATCAAAAAACTAATTTAACAGCATCTTTTTCTGAACTAATTTTTATAGGGGTAGTGCCATAGTAGTCTCCGTCTATTTGGACTCTGGCTTTTCCTTTGATCTCAATTTTATTGCTCACGGTGTAGATTATATCCTTAAATCTAAGATGGTTATTAGTTATAATTCCCCCAATATATCTGATTATGTCTAATTTTTTATTACTGCAAAAGATACATGTATAAAGATTATTTTTAAGGAGGCTTGCATCTGGGGTTATCTTAAAATTTCCGCCGTATTTTGAGGCGTTCCCTACTATAATGGAATACCCATAGTAAGTGGTACCATCAATTTTAATAGTTAATATATCAGGTTTGTATGAAAGTAGAGTCTTTATTCCACTAAGAATATATGAACCTTTCCCAGAAAATTTTTTGATAGTTTGATTAATGCCATAAACTGCTTCCCCGTCGTAACCAATACCTGCCATTAAGACAAAATAGCGTGACTTCAATGATGATTCTATTTTTCCAAGAGATACATAGTTTGGTTTATTGTAAAGAGCTATGTTAAGGGCATCTTTGATGTTTTTGGGTATATTGAGCTCCTTTGCAAGTACATTAGTAGTACCAAAAGGTAGTATACCAACTGGTATATCAGAGAAGACGCATCCATTAATAACTTCGTTAAAAGTTCCATCGCCACCAGCAGCTATTATTATATGTGGTGAGTTTTTAACATACTCTTTTGCAATGTACTCTGCATCTCCAGTTTTTTTAGTATATGAAACCTCTAAGTTGAACCCTTTTGATTTTATGTAGTCGATAGCCTTCTGTACTTTACTCTTTGTGGTATTTTTAGCTACAGGATTAATTATTAAGGCTACTAAGTAACTCATCAGTTGTCATAATTCTTATACACTTTGAGATTTTCCTAATCATGACGGGAGTCTTTTCAAGATAGTTTGAAATTTCTGATATATCTGAATTCTCTGACACAAAAAAGACTCTTCCTCCATGTTTACTTTTACGTTTTTTGATAAAAGGTATTCTAACATAACCATATCTTTTTGATGCTATATAACCTGTTGTATAATCAGGATCGTCGGATACACATATCTCGGCAATAACGTCTTTGCATGAATTGACTTTTGAAGCGAGGATTATTGCCTCCCGAACAGTGTTATTATTAATTTTTTGTTTTTGTAGGATGTTTGAAAGCGTTTTTAGCGCATCATCGCTAATACCCAATCTTGATACACGTATACCCCTTGCAGGATTGGTATCAAGTCGTTTGGATGTTTTTGAGGTTAATATCGCAGCTCCTCTCATATTCCCCTTTTTTATAATCTTTAAAGCTTTGTTAATTGATTTGTTACTTATATCTAATGAAGATAGTAATAATTTTGTGATTCTTTCTGATTCATATAAGTTATTGGATAAGACGGTTGTTATTGGTAGAGAATTTATACTTAAAGGTTTTTTATTTATTTTTTCAATTGTTATAAATATTTTGTCAGGCATACCTTTACTGTGGTTTAATGCTCTCTCTATATAATTTTTAACAACCTTATTAATATGGTCTATGTTATATAACCCTTCTGCCCCAGATATATGTATTTCTCTGCCTTTATTTTTAGGAGATATTGATGCCCTCATTCTTATGCTCCAGAATTGTTTCATGTTTTTTTAATTATGCATTAGCATATTTCTTGAAGTTCTTCATATCTGTTTTCAAGGATTAACTTTAATAATCTATCATTTATATTATTTAATATCTTTATCATAATATATGACATGAGGTTAATTGGCAATAACTCAATTTATGAAACAAAATCACGGGTCTTCACTACTGAGGCTGAAGTCGAAGCGTAAGACTCAGGAATATTAAAGGTTGGATGTATAGTGCAGATATTGCTCGAAGATTATAGCGTTTATTGCGTTTATTGCGTTTGTCAAATTTAATGCTACGCATTGGAATTTAGACCCGCTTTGCGGGTCTGGAATTGAGTACCGCATAGCGGTACTGGAAGTTAGTCGCCTTGGCGAATGGAATTAATCGCGTTTATAGCGTTAATTGCGTTTATTGAGTTCATTGCGTTTGTTGCGTTAATTGCGTTATTTAAAAGGATGTTATTGGGTGAAAAAATAAATTTTTTCGCAATATCTGCATTATTTTATTAATATTTATTTTCCTATATGTACACAAATGATATTTCCTTAATATAAAAGAAAATTTCATTTGACAAAAAAATTGAGAATTCTATAGTTTATATTCAATAAATAATATTAAAGATAAGATAAAGCAAGGGATAATTTAAATGGAGACAATTAGAATTTCGAGTGTGATGCAAGAGACTTCCAATACAAATATCCTTAAAGGTCGAAAGATTGGTTTTGTTCCAACCATGGGTGCGCTACATGAAGGACATTTAAGTCTTGTTAGAAGGTCTAAGCAGGAGAATGATATTACTGTTGTGAGTATTTTTGTTAATCCTATACAGTTTGGTCCTAACGAGGATTTTAATAGATATCCAAGAGACTTTGACGGGGATTTTAATAAGCTACAAAATGAGGGCGTTGATATATTATTTTATCCAGATATTGCGTCTATCTATCCTGAAGGATATTCCACATATGTTGAGGTGAAGGGCTTATCTGATAAACTTTGTGGTGCATTTAGGCCTGGACATTTTAAAGGAGTTGCAACAATTGTTACAAAACTTTTTAATATAGTCAAACCAAATAGGGCATATTTTGGTCAGAAGGATTATCAACAGTCAGTTATTATAAGAAGAATGGTGAAAGATTTAAATCTTGACGTTGAGATAATTGTATGCCCAACAGTTAGAGAAGAAGATGGGCTTGCGATGAGTTCACGAAATAGCTATCTAAGTGGAAAAGAAAGAGAAGCTGCGACTATTATATATAAGACATTAACAAAGGCATCTGAATTGATACAGTCTGGTATAATAGATGGAGTTAGGATTAAAAATTTTATGATGGAAGAGATTAAGAAAGAACCTGCTGTCTCATCGATTGATTATGTTGGTGTTTATGACCCAGAAACATTAGATGAAATTGATATTATAAAAGGTGAGGTTGTACTTGCTGCAGCTATTTTTATTGGAAAAACGAGATTGATCGATAATATAATAGTATAAAGGGTTTTAAGGGGGTTTTAATCATGTTACAAAGAATACATATTCAAGTACTCGATAACCCTATTGAGGAAATATACAATAATGATTATACATCTGAAGTAGTGGAAACTAATAAAATGTTGACAGATGAATTATCAAAAGAGATGAGTTACTTTTATCCATCGATTGTTTATGTTGAATATATTGACCTTTTTATGGATGGAGATGAAGAGTTTGAAGATATAAAAGAACTTTTGAGGATTGGTGCTGTCCATACACCTATAGTTCTGATAAATGGAGAGATAAAGATATATGGTGGGATACCTACTACCTTAATTAAGAAGGAGATCGAGGATATTATCTCTAAGGGGTTAGTGCATTAAATAAAGACTTATCCATTTTTTTGGATTTTTTCTTTTACTGAGGGGAATAGGTCAATATTAGTGTGTGGTAAGAAAAGAGCCGACATATACTCGTCCATAAATCTCCTTGATACAGATAACTCCACATAAGTCATTTTTGAGGCAATCTCACCCGCTAATCGTCTTAAGTCTCCTGATAGAAGGCATAGATATGCACCAGTTATAGAAGCATTCCCAATAAATATAAATCTTTCTCTTGGTATATCTGGTAACATTCCAAGGATGATTGCTTTTTCTATATTTAGATAATTGCCAAAACCACCGGCAATATATATCTTCTCAATTATATCTAAGTCAAGCCCAACTTCTTTAATGAGGAGTGATATGCCTGCATAAATAGCGGCCTTTGCTCTGAGTATATTTTCAATATCTACTTCTGTTAGTACGATAGATCTGTCTTGTTTTTCGTATATTATATATTCATAACCGTTTTCTCCTTTTCGTACCCTTTTAATATATTGAGGGTTTGTAAATTTACCTTTCTGGTCAATAATTCCTGTAAGGAACATTTCTGATATTACATCTATCATACCAGAACCACAAATACCAAGTGGTTCTGTATTACCATTTGTTGTAAAGGTCGGCTCAAATGTTATTGGGTCGATTGTAACTGACTCTATAGCGCCGGTTGTAGCTCTCATTCCGTGTGTTATGCCACTACCTTCAAAACATGGGCCAGCCGAACAGGCAGCTGTTATAAGCCATTCATTATTACCGATTGCTATCTCTCCATTTGTACCTATATCCATAAATAGTGATATTTCTTTGTTTCTATATAATCCAGATGCGAGTACACCTGATACTATGTCTCCTCCAACATAGCTTGCAACACAAGGCATGGTATATATTGGTGAAAGGGGATTTATATATAGTCGTGAATATTCTCCTCGCCAGCGAGGGAAATAGTTTACCGTTGGTATATACGGTTCTTCTCTTATATATGCAGGGTTTAATCCCCAAAAGATGTGCGTCATCGTTGTGTTTCCAGATATTACTGCTGATTCGATCTCATTAAAACTAAGGTTATGTATATCTTTAAAATACATGATTATTCCATTTATATCTGATATAACAGCTTCTCTCAGTGCGTCGAGACCATTCTCTTCTGTGGCATATATTATTCGTGTAATAATGTCATCACCATATTTTATTTGAGAGTTATATGTTGAGCCAATATCTATTATTTGTCCATTGTTTATGTTAATTAGATAAACTACAATGGTAGTAGTTCCTATGTCTATGGCTATTCCGTACCTGTTTTGTTGAGGTGTTTTCGGCTTTACATAGACAATGTCTCTCCCAAGCGTGTATCCAACTATTACCTCCCAATTCGCACTTCTAAGTATATTTGCGAGGTTTTGTATTAAAGGATATGGGAATCTCATTCCGATTAATCCTGTTCTTTCTATCTCTCTTTTCAATCTTTCAAGATCACTTATATTATCGTTGAGGGTTGGTGGTGGAATCTTTAGCTCAAGATTCTTGACAATGGGTGTTATCTCTGTATTATATAATTTGAGAAGGTTTAATAAGTCATCTGATTTCGAGATTGCTATTTTGTCTCCAACGGCAAGTTTCGATTCCTTTGGTATCTCTATAATTAGGTCGCTCAGTGGAAAGGTCTGGCAAGCTATTGTATATCCGGATTCTAAATCTGATTTTAGTAATTTTGCCTTTGACTTTATTTTATAATCGCCTTCGATTATTTTTACCTTACATTTACCACATAAACCTTTTCCTCCACATGAAGCAATGAGAAATATTTTTTTCTTCTTTAAAGCTTCAAGAAGACTTTCGTCTTTTTTTGCTTCGATTACATCTCCTGTCGACAATTTTATAAACATATCAGATTGGTAATTTTAAATCATTATAAGGTTTCTATCAAGCTTAGATTAAATCTTTTTGTAGTGTCTGCATTATTTTAGGTTTGCTTAGGCTTAGGCAGAGAGTATATTTATAATTTGATTTAAAATATATTAAAATTGTTAATATTGTTTAAAAAGAGGTGTTTTTTGTATGTTAATTGTTCAGAAATACGGTGGGACGTCTGTTGGTAATATAGAGAGGATTAAAGCAGTTGCAAAGCGTGTTGTTGAAACTAAGAAACAAAATAATGATGTTGTTGTGGTCGTATCTGCAATGTCGGGTGAGACTGATAAGTTGATTGGGTTAGCGGGTCAAGTATCTTCTAATCCAGATGGTAGAGAGATGGATTTATTACTTTCATCTGGTGAACGTATTAGTGCTGCATTAACTGCACTTGCAATTTCTGAGCTTGGATTTAAAGCAATGTCTTTAACTGGAAGGCAGGTTGGGATTATAACAGATGATACTCATACAAAGGCAAAGATAGAGAAGATAGAGGCTGATCGAGTCAAAGAGATTCTTAAAAAAGGTATAATACCTGTGATAGCAGGGTTCCAAGGTATTACGGAGAATTCGGATGTTACAACGCTTGGCAGAGGCGGTTCTGATCTGACTGCGGTTGCTGTTGCCCAAGCTATAAATGCTGATCTTTGTGAAATATATACAGATGTTGAAGGTGTTTTTACAGCAGATCCTAATATAGTTTCTGAAGCGAAAAAGCTTAATAAGATTTCTTATGAAGAGATGCTTGAGCTTGCAAGCCTTGGGGCTAAGGTTTTGCAAACAAGGTCTGTAGAGTTTGCAATGAAATATAATGTGCCCCTTGTTGTAAGGTCAAGTTTTACTGAGAACCCGGGGACACTTGTAATTAAGGAGGATATGGAGATGGAAAAGGTTGTTGTTTCTGGTGTAACTTGTGATAAAAATCAGGCAAAGATAACAGCCGTTGCGGTAAGAGATATGCCAGGTGTGGCTGCAAGACTTTTTAATCTGATTGCTTCTGAGAATATTGTTGTTGATATGATTGTTCAGAATATCAGTAGTGATGGTAAGTCTACAGATATATCCTTCACTGTGCCAAAAAATGATGCAAGAAAAGCTTTTGAGATTACAAAGGAGATAGCATCTGAACTCGGAGCAACCGATGTTTTACTAAGAGAAGACATTGCGAAGATATCAATTGTAGGGGTTGGAATGAGGACGCACTCAGGCATAGCCGCAAAGATGTTTGAGGCTCTTGCGAGACATAATATTAATATTATGATGATAAGTACTTCTGAGATAAAGATTTCATGCGTGATAGATTCAAAATATGCAGAGCTTGCAGTCAGGGTATTACATGACGCTTTTGGTTTAGGATAATAAATGGCTGATAAGAAAATAGTTTTATATGATACAACCTTAAGGGATGGTGCACAAACAGAAGGGATTTCTTTTTCTGTTGATGATAAGCTCCGTATAACAGAGAAACTTGATGAATTGGGGGTGCATTATATTGAAGGTGGTTGGCCCGGGTCAAATCCTCGTGACCTTGAGTACTTCAAGAGGGTAAGAAAACTTAATTTACTAAATTCTAAGATAGTAGCATTTGGTAGTACTCATAAACCAAGACATAAGGTTGAAGAAGACTCTAATCTTAGGTCGCTCCTCGATTCCAAGGTTGATATAGTTACTATCTTCGGTAAGACATGGGATTTTCATGTTTTGGAGGCATTGAGAATATCTCTTGATGAGAATTTAGATTTGATATATAACTCTATTTCTTTTTTAAAAAAGAATATTCAGAAGGTCTTCTTCGATGCTGAACATTTTTTTGATGGTTATAAAGATAATCAAGAATTTGCTATAAAATGCTTGTTTGCTGCAAAAGATGCTGGTGCAGATTGTTTAGTTCTATGTGATACTAATGGTGGGACTCTACCAGAAGATATAAGGAAGATTATAAAAGAGGTCAAAAAAGCTGTTAAATATTCACTTGGTATACACGCACATAATGATTCTGAATGTGCCGTTGCTAATACGCTGATTGCTGTTGAATGTGGGGTATCGCATGTTCAAGGGACTATAAATGGGTTAGGCGAAAGATGTGGGAATGCAAATCTTTGTTCTGTGATACCCAATTTACAGTTAAAGCTTGGAATAGAGTGTGTTTCTAAAGATCAACTGAGAAGACTACGTGATATTTCAAGGTTTGTGAACGAGATTGCTAATATAAGACATTTCAAAAGACAACCTTTCGTTGGTGATAGTGCATTTGCTCACAAAGCTGGAATTCATGTGAGTGCGATAAGGAAAAGGCCTGAGACATACGAGCACATAAAACCGGAACTTGTAGGAAACTCACAGAGAATTTTAATATCTGATCTTGCGGGTAAGAGTAATGTACTGAGAAAAGCTGAGGAGTTTGGTATACATCTTGACCCAGATTCGCCAAAGGTTCAGGATATTGTTAATACTATAAAAAATCTTGAGAATGAAGGTTTTCAGTTTGAGGCCGCTGAGGCATCTTTTATTCTTCTTATTAAGAAGGCTTTAGGTATGTATAAGCGTTTTTTCAATCTCATTGGCTTCAGGGTTATTGTTGAAAAGAGAAAAGAGGGTGATGAACCATTAAGTGAGGCAACTATTATGCTGAAGGTAGGGCGAAAGATTGAGCATACAGCGGCTATCGGTAATGGACCAGTAAATGCTATTGATAATGCCTTGAGGAAGGCTCTTGATAGGTTTTATCCTGAATTGAAGGAGATGAAGTTACATGATTATAAGGTTAGGGTACTAACAGCAGGGAAAGGGACGACTGCTAAGGTGAGGGTACTTATTGAGTCTGGAGATGAACACGAGAGGTGGAATACAGTTGGTGTGTCTGAAAATATTATTGAGGCATCATATCAAGCTCTCGTTGATAGTATAGAGTATAAGTTATTGAAAGGGGAGAAAGATTTCAGTATCTAAGAATCTTTTTTGATTAGATTCATACATTCTTTGGTCAGTTCATTTAGAAGTTCATTTTGATCAACTTGTTTTATGATTTTCCCCTTTTTGAAAACTATTCCTCTGCCTTTGGTCCCAGCTATACCAATGTCTGCTTCTTTAGCTTCGCCTGGTCCATTAACTACGCAACCCATGACGGCAATTTTTAATGGTTCTTCAATCTTTTTTAGTTTCTTTTGTACTTTTTTTGTTAGATTTATAATATCAATTTTACACCTTCCACATGTCGGACAGGATATTATATCAACGCCTCTCTGTCTTAGACCGAGTGAAGAGAGTATACCATATGCAACTATAACTTCTTCTTCAGGTTTTGCTGTTAAGGAGACTCGAATGGTGTCACCAATGCCTTCTGAAAGCAATATTCCAAGTCCTATGGAGCTTTTAATTATTCCATAAGGTGGTGGTCCTGCCTCGGATATGCCTATGTGTACCGGATAATCGTATTTTTCAGAGAATATTTTATAGGCTTTGACAGTTCTTAAAACATCGGATGCTTTAAGAGATACTTTAATCATATCGAATTGGAGATCTTCGAGTATGCTTATATTTTTAGCCGCACTTTCGACTAATGCCTCAGGTGTTGGATGCCCATATTTTCGCAAAATATCTTTTTCGATTGACCCTGCATTTACCCCAATTCTTATGGGTATTGATCTTTCTTTGGCAGCTTTGATTATTTCCTTTATTTTCCATGTAGCTCCAATGTTGCCAGGATTTATTCTTAAGCCATCGATACCCTGTTCGATTGCTTCAAGAGCAATTCTCCAGTCAAAGTGAATATCTGCAATTAAAGGAATATTTATAGCTTTTTTGATCAGGTTTAATACTTTTGCAGAATCCATATTAGGGACTGCAATTCTTATTATTTCACAACCTTCTTTTTCAAGAGATTTTATTTGTTTTATTGTAGAGTTTATATCTAACGTGTCTGTTTTTGTCATGGATTGGACTACTATGGGGTTATTACCACCAATCGGTACATTTCCGATATATATTGTTTTAGTTTTTCTACGATTTTTCAAAAATTGATTGTTTGTCGTCATAGGTTTTTTCCTTTTGGTTCATATTCTTTCTGTTTCTATACGACTTTACCGCGGAAAGATGTTCATCGGGTGTTATTGAGAAGTGGTGTGTGTTATCATTATTCGAGACGAAATATAGGTAAGGAACGTTAGCTGGATATAATGCTGCAATTATCGATTTCAATCCTGGTGACGCTATAGGTCCTGGTGGTAGCCCTTTTATATAGTAAGTATTATAAGGGGTTTTTCTTTTAAGGTCTTCATAGGTGATTTTTTCTTTAAAACTTTTTACTCCATATATTGAAGTAGGGTCTGCTTGTAATTTCATTTTTTTCTTGAGCCTATTATGATATACAGCAGATATAAGCGGTCTTTCTTCATCAGTAACTGCTTCTTTTTCGATTATTGATGCAAGGGTTAAAACTTCGTTTTCTGTCATACCCAGTTCTTCAGAGCGTTTTTTTAGTTTTTCAGTAAACTTTTCTCTGAGCTTGTTAATCATCATTGCGAAGACATCACGAGGTTCAGTACCTTTTGGTATTTTATAGGTCTCGGGGAAGAGATAACCCTCAAGGCTTGGTGATTTGATATTAAAAGATGCAAGAAAATCCCTGTCTTTTGATAGCTGCCAAAAATATTCTTTATCTATGATTCCTTTCTGTGAAAGTTTTTCGCTGATTTCAGACAAGGTGTCGCCTTCTATAATTGTTATTTCATATTCTATTATTTGACCATTACGCAAAATTTTTAATAGGTCTAAAAGATTCATAGAGCTAAATAATGAGTAATAGCCAGCCCTTATTTTTCTATCTAAGCCACTCAATCTTCCGATAATTAAAAATAGTGTCTTATTTCTAAGGACATTTTCCTTTTCAAATATGTTTGCAGCTTGTCTAAATGTAGCCCCTTTTGGTATTTGTATTTCAAGACTTTTGTTCTTGATAGGAAGCGGCATGAATAGTTGAAAAGAAATATAAGAGATTAAAATAAGGATTATGAGTATTAGTATGTATTTATATTTTACCATAATATTTTAGAATGACAGATTTGTTTTTTATAGTCAATTATTGCGTTTATTGCGTTTATAGAGTTATAGCGTTTTTTGCGTTTGTTGCGTTTATAGCGTTTGTCAAGTTTAATGCTTCGCATTGGAATTTAGACCCGCTTTGCGGGTCTGGAATTGAGTACCGCAGAGCGGTACTGGAAGTTAGTCGCCTTTGCGACTGGAATTTATAGCGTTTGTAGCGTTTGTTGCGTTATTTAAAAGGATGTTATTGGGTGACAAAAATAGTTATTTCGCAACATCTGCATTATTTTATCCATAAATAGTTTCCTGTATATGAATAAATGACGTTTAAATAACCTCAAAGTATAAGAACGTGTAATCTATTGTAGGAGAGTAAATTTAGGCAAAAAAGAGAGGGTAATGAAAATTACCCTCTCTTTTTTTGCTCATTTAGAGATATTTTGTATTAATACATTTCGCCGCCCATGCCACCCGGCATCTTTGGTGTCTTTTCTTCTTCAGGAATTTCTGTAACCATAACAGAGGTCGTCAGCATTAATGCAGCGACTGAGGCAGCATTTTGTAAGGCTGTTCTTGTAACCTTTGTTGGGTCTATAATCCCAGCTTTCATCATGTCAACGTATTCCTCTTTGTCGGCGTCAAATCCGAAATTTACTTCTTTTGCGTGTTTTACTTTTTCGACAACAACGGAACCTTCAATCCCTGCATTATTAGCTATTTGTCTTATAGGTTCTTCGAGAGCCCTCTTTATTATATCTACACCAATCTGCTGGTCGCCTTCGAGTTTAAGGTTCTTCAGAGCTGGTAGACATCTTAAGAAGGCAACTCCTCCACCTGGTACAATCCCCTCTTCAACAGCTGCTCTTGTTGCGTTTAATGCGTCTTCAACTCGAGCCTTTTTCTCTTTCATCTCAGTTTCTGTCGCTGCTCCAACGTTTATTACAGCTACGCCACCGACGAGTTTAGCAAGTCTCTCCTGCAATTTTTCTCTATCATAATCGGAAGTAGTCTCTTCTATTTGTGTTTTGATTTGTTTAACTCTTCCTTGTATTTTTTGTGGGTCCCCAGCTCCTTCAACTATGGTAGTATTTTCTTTATCGACTGTTATCTTTTTAGCTCTTCCAAGATCGGATATTTTTACATTTTCGAGTTTTATACCAAGATCTTCAGAAATCATAGTGCCACCCGTTAAGACAGCGATGTCTTCAAGCATTGCCTTTCTTCTTTCTCCAAATCCAGGGGCTTTAACAGCGCATACTTGAAGTGTTCCACGTAGTTTGTTCACAACAAGAGTTGCGAGGGCTTCTCCTTCAACCTCTTCTGCTATTATGAGAAGTGGCTTGCCCATCTTTGCTATTTGCTCGAGTATAGGAAGGAGGTCTTTCATGCTTGATATTTTCTTTTCATGTATTAGTATGAAGGCATCCTCAAGAACACATTCCATCCTTTCTGGGTCGGTGATGAAGTATGGTGAGATGTAACCCCTATCGAACTGCATGCCTTCTACTACATCAAGTGTTGTCTGCATACTTTTGGCTTCTTCAACAGTTATAACCCCATCTTTTCCAACCTTATCCATTGCTTCGGCGATAAGTTCACCAATAGAGGAGTCATTGTTTGCTGAGATTGTGCCAACCTGTGCAATCTCCTTTTTATCCTGTACTGGTTTGCTCATCTTCTTAAGTTCTTCAGTTACAACTTCAACAGCCTTCTCAATCCCTCTTTTTATATCCATTGGGTTGGCACCTGCTGCAACATTTTTCATACCTTCTCTATATATAGCATGTGCAAGAACTGTAGCTGTTGTTGTACCATCTCCTGCCACATCTGAAGTCTTTGAAGCTACTTCTCTAACGAGTTGAGCTCCCATATTCTCCCAAGGATCTTTGAGTTCAATTTCTTTCGCAACTGTTACACCATCCTTTGTTATAGTTGGAGCACCAAACTTTTTATCAAGGATGGCGTTTCTTCCTTTTGGTCCAAGCGTTGCTTTTACTGCATCAGTAAGTAAAGTCACTCCTTTAAGAATAGCATTTCTTGCTGCTTCATCAAATATTAGCTGTTTAGCTGCCATTTTAATCCCTCCTTTTAGTTTTGATTGTTAGTTTTCAACAATGCCAAGTATGTCTTCTTCCCTGATAATTAAGTAATCTTCGTCGTCGATCTTAATCTTTGAACCCGAGTATTTGTCAAAAAGAATTGTATCGCCGACTTTTACCTCAAGAGGTTGACGTTTCCCATCATCTGTTATTCTTCCAGGTCCAACAGCTATAACTGTGCCTTTTTGAGGTTTCTCTTTAGCGGTATCAGGAATGTAAAGTCCTCCAGCCGTTTTTTCTTCCTCAGTTGAGTATTTAACAAATACCCTGTCTCTTAATGGTTTGAACTTCATAATACATCTCTCCTTTCTTTAAGTTTTTAGTAATTTTTTAAGATTATTAGCACTCAATATTAGTGAGTGCTAATATAATAAGAAATGATGTTTAAAGGCAAGGTGATAAATTAATGATTATTGTTGATTAATTAATAATAACGTGAATTATCTTTAAATATTTCTATTTTTTTGAGAATTACAAAAGTTTACGTTTTTTTTCTATAAAATCGTTAATTGCTTCTCTGAAAAAGTCGCCTTTTGAGCGTATTTCTGCTGGTATTCTACTTTCATACAATTTAAGGCCCTCTTTAATCTCAGGCGCAAAATCCGTATAAAATGTGTTATTTAAGATTGATTTATCAGCCTTAGCAGTATTGTATAAATAAATATCTGATATTATCGTTCTCGCTAATCTTTTTGCACGTTCAATTCCTTCATCTTTTATTTCAGTAGTTGATATAGGGATTTCTTTTTTTTCTTCTACTTTCTTTTCAATTTTTGTTTCTGTAGGTTTTTTTTCTACAGGCTGTTCCTTTATCTTTGCATCTGAGACTTTTTCTTCTAATCTCTGTTTAGAGGATAGGGTTTGGATTTTTTCTAAAAGTGATTCAGAGATTTTGTGTTCATCTATGTAATCATCAGCATCATGTAAAGATTCTGGTTCTCTTATGTATCTTGTTTTATCATATAAAGATGTGATCAAAATAAATTTAACGTTTCTTGTTTCTTCCCTTGCTCTTAGCCTTCTACATACTTCAAATCCAAGTATTTTTGGAAGACTCACTTCAATCAGCGCAAGGAAGGGTTGTTCTTTTAGTGTTTTTACCATAGCTTCTATACCATCTTTTGCTACGAGAATTTCGAAGCCTTTATCTTTTAAGAGTGACGTTATTTCATTGATAATGTTTGGATTGGAGTGTGCAACTAATATCTTTTTAGTATCAACCTTACCAGCAAGGATTTCTTTTTTCGGTTTTTTCACGATGAGAGATGCTTCGCATTTTGGGCATTTAAATCTTGTACCCTCAGGTTTTATTTTATTTTCATCTACTTTTAATTTTGTTTTACATTTTGGACATATTATTACCACTTTTTCCTCCTCGGAAGCCATAATTTTATAAATATTAAACCTGTGAGGAAGCCACCTAAATGAGCAAACCAGGCAACTCCTCCACTAACATCACGGATCCCTGAACTTATCAGTCCATTAATAAATTGTATAATAGCCCAAAATCCAATAACTATCAAGGCTGGTATTTTTACTGTTGTTATGAAAAATCCAAGGAATATTATAGTGTGTACATAAGCATGTGGGAAAAGTAGCATGTATGCTCCAAGAATACCTGATACTGCACCACTTGCACCAATCATTGGAATATTAGAATCAGGATTTATGATAGCATGTGAATATGAGGCAACTGTACCGCAAAAAAGGTAAAATATAATAAATCTTAAATGGCCTAACTGATCTTCTATATTATTACCAAATATCCACAAATAAAGCATATTACCAAATAGATGGAATACCCCACCATGCATGAACATAGATGTATATATTGTTAGAAGTGGATGTATTGGCTGGTCGCTTCTAAGGGTTAAAATAAACTGAGGGATAGCCCCGTATGAATAAGCTATATCCTTTATATTTGGTTCGGAGATGACTTCTAAAAAGAATACTAATATATTGAGAATAATAATTATAATAGTGATAAATGGGAAGGTTTCTGTTGGATTATCATCTTTATAAGGTAACAATATTTTTACCCCTTAAATTTGTTTACTGAAATTATAAGGTAAACTTTTTATACTGTCAAAATAAAACTTCAATTCTTGCTTGCATTCTTATCTTTAATTATGCTATAACTTTTACGGTCATTGTTTAAAGATAAATTTCCATAGACAGGGGGTTTTATGAGAAGGAAGATAAATATATTTCTTTTGATCGTTTTTTTGATTGTACCAATTTACGTATATGCTTCAAAAGGGAACATTTCTAACGAGTCTAAATCCTGTCTTGGTTGTCACTCTAATAAGGCATTAACAAAACAACTTGAAAACAAAGAACAGATGTCATTATTTGTAAATGGTATTGAATTTTCAAACTCTATTCACTCATCAATAGATTGTTCAGGTTGCCATAAAGATATTAATGTTAAAGAGCATCCTAAGGCTGTAAAGATAAAAAGTAGGAAGGAGTACTCTGAAAGTAAGTCTAAGGTGTGTGTCAGCTGCCACGCTGGTGAACAGACGAGCAAATACCCTGTTCATGGTTATATTGTCAACTCGTCGAAGATTTCATGTTCTCAATGTCATAGCCCTCATTCAATTATGAAAATGTCAGAATGGAAAGATTCTGTTAATGAGATTGAATATTGCATTTACTGTCATAGGTATAGTTTAGGAATGTCTTTGATGAACAAGGAGTATCTGTCTTTGCAGGTTAAAAGGTCTGATTTAGCCATGTCTGTTCATAAGAATCTAATATGTAGTGTATGTCATATGGGTTTTTCAAAAACGAGTCATCCTGTGAGAACTTTTAAAAGTAAGAGCGAGTTTTCAGTTAATGCACATAAGGCATGTATAAAGTGCCATACTGAAGCGCAATTAAGAAAAAGTCCTGTTCATGGTACAATCATAGGCAAAGGTACGTGCGTAGAATGTCATGGGGCACATCTGATCAAGAGTATAGCGGCACAAAAAGCGGTAACAAAAGAGGATGTTTATTGCCTTTCATGTCATAAAAGTAAAATAACCATGAGGATGAAGAATGGTGAAGTATTATATGCATTTGTTGATGAGATGTCATTTAGAAACTCTGTTCATGGTAAATTGAAATGCAATGAGTGCCATAGGGAATTTTCGAAGGCTTTGCATCCTATAAGAAGTTTTGGTAGTAGGGTTGAATACAGTATGTTTTCATCTAATTTATGTAAAAAATGTCATGAGTCTGCGAGCAAAAAATATGAGGAAAGCGTTCACAATGCAAAGCTTAAAAGTGGTAACTTTAAAGCCCCAACATGTGTATCGTGTCATGGGAGTCATAATATAATAAAAGCTACAGTTAATCCTACAATAGGGATCGTGACGTGTTCAAATTGCCATCAGGATATGAAAGACTCTTACGAGGCGAGTATTCATTATAAAGCTTACAAAGAAGGCAAAAAGAATACACCAAATTGTTCAGCATGTCATAGAGCACATGATATCGAGGGAGTTAAAATGTCAAATAAGATAAAAGATTCGTGTCTTAATTGTCATGTAGATGTTGCAAGGATTCATACCAAATGGCTCTCAAATCCACCTATTACTTTATCTACTTTTCCTAAAGCGCATTTTGAAAAGGTTTCTTGTGTTGCCTGTCATGTTGAGTTAAAGGAAGGAAGTAGAGGCGTATATTTGACTTTGTATAATACTAAGAGTGCCAAACCTTTAACTGATGAAGAGATTGCAAATAGTCTTCAGGTTGATATTAGTGAAGTTAAGTCTAAGCTTGATTTAGATGGAGACAATTATATTGGTTCATACGAGATGTGGAATATATTTAAAGAGTTATATAAAAAGAAGATTTATGTAACTTTTAAAGGTGTTATAAATGTTACAGATGGAGAAACTGCGCATAGGATAACGTCTAAGGCTACCGCTGTCAAACAATGTGAAAAGTGTCATCATCCTAATGCTGAATTTTTCAAAAATGTAGATGTTGTAATTGCAAAAGCTGATGGGAGTTTAATGCAATATGCAACAGTAAAAGGGGCTATTAAATCTATTTATTCTATATTACCCATAAGAAAATTTTATGCAATAGGTAGTAGCAGTATAAAACTACTCGATATTCTCTTTGTGGTAGCTTTAATTGGTGGGATAGCTGTGCCTATAGGACACATATCTTTACGAATATTATTTTATCCTATCAGATCCATGAGGAGAATGAAAAAGGGAGGTAAATAATGACTAAAAAGATATATCTACATCCATTACCAATAAGGATATGGCATTGGGTTAATGCATTCGGCTTTATAATACTAATAATTACAGGTGCTCAGATTAGATTTCCAAATGTATTGCATATATTCTCATTTGAGACATCTGTTAAGGTGCATAGCTGGCTTGGTTTTATATTACTCGCGAATTACTTTATATGGCTTGTTTATTATCTTGTTACAGGTAAGATAAGGATATATATACCACCACTTCATCGTCCTGTTGAGTTTGCGAAAAAGGCTTTGCGTCAGGCGAAATTTTATGGGTTTGGAATAATGGTTGGTGATCAGAACCCGCATCATTCGACTCCTGATAATAAGTTTAATCCAATGCAGCAGGTTTCTTATCTTATGATTATGGCTCTACTTATCCCCTTGCAGATAATAACAGGACTCTTTTTATGGGACCCAAAACTTTTTAGCCCTGCGATTAATCTTATTGGTGGAATTCAGATAGCCGATTTAATACATGTAGGACTTTGGATATTTTTTAGCGCTTTTATAATAGTTCATTTCTATCTTGCTACACTTGGACATACACCCTCAGCCCATATTGTAGCAATGTTTACAGGATATGAAGAAGAGCATGAGGAACACTCTCATGAACACGGTGAAGGTCATAGTGAAGAAGAGCACGCACATAGTTAGTGTCATGTTTTGAATATGGATAAAAAAATATCTTCTTTATCATGTGTTAAAGAAAATTTAAGTGACAATTCTTTAATTATATAGTTGATAATTTCTTCAGGTTTGACATAGAAAAGTTCAACGCTTCTTTGAGGATTATAATATGTAAGTAAGTTAATGTGCATTGCTTTTTCACAAAGTTTAAATAATATTTTTATTACGTTTTTCATAGTTTCTTCTATCCCTGCCACTCTTAGATTAAATACTCCACATATAAATATGATGTCATATTTTTGATTATGTTCATCTTCTTCAATGTCTATTGATATGAATTTTGCTTCTGGATACTTATATTTGGCAAGTTGAATCAATCTTTCATTTATATCGATGCCATGATAAATGACATTTAGACCTTTTGATTTTAGGTAGCCATAAAAATCTCCTTTTCCACAGCCAAAGTCAAGTATTCTTTTTTTTTCGATATCTCCTGCAATGTTTAAGAGAATATCGTATCTTTTTAACTGACCTTTTGGTGTCCACCTAAGTGCGTGAGGAGAATCACCAAAATGTTTGAGATGAAGATTGTAAAAATCTATTAGTTCTTTTTTACCAAGTGGATCCATTTTGCCTCCAAAACTTTTTAAAGGATTATCTTTTTTATCTTATATATTAAAAGATAGTTTGTGGATTTTCAAAAATAGTATTGTTTAAAGATAGTAATTTTGATACCTTAGAATAATGGAAAAAATTACCTTATTGCATGTTTTGTTATTTTTGTTAACACTTTTTTCTACTATTGTTGTTGGTGCAATTCAAACGGGCGTAGATATTTTGAAGGAGCCTGAAAGGATTTTTAACGGATTGCCTTTTGCTCTCACACTTATAACAATACTTATGGCACATGAGCTATCACATTATTTTACTTCAAGGAAGCACGGTGTTAAGGCGACATTACCATATTTTATACCTGCTCCAACAATTATAGGAACATTTGGAGCTTTTATAAAGATGAAATCACCTATTATATCAAGAAAATCTTTGATAGATATTGGTGCTTCAGGTCCTATCTCTGGTTTTATAGTTTCTGTTATTGCTACTATTATAGGGTTGAATATGTCTGAAGTAGTTCCTTCTGGAAAGATTAAAAATGGGTTGAATCTTGGTGATTCAATACTATTTTCTATACTCTCAAGATTGATTATTGGGGTATTACCAGCCGATGCAGATGTTGTGTTGAATCCCGTTGCCTTTGCTGGGTGGATAGGTCTATTTGTTACGTCAATGAACCTAATACCCGTTGGTCAACTTGATGGCGGCCATATTGCATATGCATTCATCGGAGAGAAACACTCAGAGTTATCATTTATACTTGTTATTATGATGTTCATCTTTGGCTTGTTTTTATGGGAAGGTTGGACTATATGGGCCATTTTGCTTTATGTTCTCGGACTTAGACATCCACCTGTAATTTACTGGGAAATTCCTCTTGACTATAAGAGGCGTTTTATTGGAATAATATCAATGATAATATTTATTTTGACATTTATTCCTGTGCCATTTAAGATTATATAAAGAGCGACGTTATAATATGTGAAAAATTATTTCTTTTCCAAAGGAGAAATCAATGAAAATTATTTTAAAAGATGATGTAAAAAATGTAGGATCTATGGGGCAGGTTGTAGATGTCTCAGACGGTTTTGCAAGGAATTATTTGATTCCTAAGGGCCTTGCTGTTGAGGCGAATATAAAGAATATCAAAGCTCTCGAACACCAGAAAAAGATTATACAGGAAAAGGCAAAGAAGATTAAGATTGATGCTCAAAATATGTGTGAGAAATTGTCTAACATCAAACTGACTATAAAAGCAAAGTCAGGGGAAGAGGGCAAATTATTTGGTTCTGTAACAACAAAGGATATTTCAGATGCCTTGAAGAAGGAAGGTTTTGAGATTGATAAGAAAAAGATAGTCATTGAAGAACCAATTAAGAGGTTGGGTGAATATTCAGTTACTGTGAAGTTACATCCTGATATCTCAACGCAGGTTAAGTTAGAAGTAGTTCAGGAATAATTAATTTATTATTTTTTGAAATGAACGATATAAATTCAGATTTTAACAAATTACCTCCACAAAATATTGAGGCAGAACAATCCATTCTTGGAGCAATTCTCATAGATAATGAAGCCCTCCCGAAGGCACTTGAGATCCTTGATCCTGAAGATTTTTATAGATTGTCACATAAAAAAATATTTTATGCCATGACAGAGCTTTTTGATAGGAATGAACCTATAGATTTGATAACGTTGAGTGAGTATTTAAGGAAAAAAGATGAACTTGAAGAAGTTGGTGGTATATCTTATCTTACATCACTTGTTAATACGACGCCCACTGCAGCAAATATTAAATATCACTCAAAAATTGTTAGAGAAAAAGCTTTGTTAAGGGGCCTCTTGAAATCATCTTATGAAGTTACGAATAAGATATATGAAGATACACTCGATGCAGAAGAACTTGTTGATTATGCGGAGAGAGCTATATTTGAGATATCCGATAAGAGAATAAAAGTCTCGTTCGTTTCTTTAAAGGATGTGATTAAAAGTAGTTTCGAGATGATTGAACATCTTTATGATAATAAGGATATGGTTACAGGGGTTCCTTCAGGGTTTAAAGATCTTGATGATCTTACAACAGGGTTTCAAAAAGGTGATTTGATAATAGTTGGTGGAAGACCATCAATGGGAAAGACGGCATTTGCATTGAATATTGCTCAATATGTAGGACTTGAATTGGGAGAGCCAGTTGCAATATTCAGCCTTGAAATGGCAAAAGAGCAGCTTGCTTTTAGGATGTTATGTTCAGAAGCGATGGTTAATTCAAGTAGTATAAGAAAAGGTTTTGTTAAGAAAGAGGATTGGCATAAACTAACGAATGCTGCGAGTAATTTAACGAATGCTCCTATTTTTATAGATGATTCTTCAAGTATTACAGCACTTGAGTTAAGGGCAAAGGCAAGAAGGCTAAAGATGGAGCGTGGATTAAGTCTGATAATCGTCGATTATCTCCAACTTATGAGGGGGAAAGGTTCATTTGAAAGAAGAGAACAAGAAATATCTGATATATCACGTTCATTAAAAGCACTTGCAAAGGAATTGAATGTTCCGGTAATAGCAGTTAGTCAGTTAAATAGAAGTGTTGAGCAAAGAAGACCGCCGAAACCAATTCTTGCTGATTTAAGAGAATCTGGTGCAATTGAACAAGATGCTGATGTTATATTGTTCCTTTATAGAGATGAAATTTACAACAAAGATGCTAAAAAAGGACTTGCTGAAGTAATAATTGCAAAGCAACGTAATGGTCCTACTGGTTCTGTTAATCTTGCCTTTATGTCACATTGTACAAGATTTATGAATCTAACCGAAAGAGATTATATGGATGTTGAGGAGGATGTATATTGAAAAGAGCACCGGCAGTATCTGGGCAATTCTATTATAGTTCTCCTTCAAGGTTAAATGCTCAAATAGAATCTTTTATAGATAAAAGGGCAAAAAAGGAGAATGCTAAAGGAATAGTTGTACCACATGCTGGACTTATTTATTCTGGACATGTGGCTGGTGCTGTTTATTCTTCTATCAATTTTCCAAAAACTTTCGTTTTAATCGGTCCAAATCACACGGGTGTTGGAGAAAGGATTTCAATGATGGATTCTGGAGAATGGGAAATTCCAACTGGTATCTTATGTATAGATAATGAGTTAGCTCATAAGATTTTCGTGAATGTTCCAATTGTTAAAAAGGATTTTCAAGCACATGTATTCGAACATTCCCTTGAGGTTCAACTACCATTTATTCTTTATTTTTCAAATGATGTCAAAATAGTCCCCATTTTAATACTTTCAGCGGATTTAGATGATTGTAAAATCTTAGGTGAAGGCATTGCTGATGCTATAAAGAGTTTTAATTATGATGTTGTGGTTGTAGCAAGTTCAGATATGAGTCATTACGTTCCTGACAGTGTTGCAAGACATAAAGATAAAAAGGCTATAGATATGATATTGTCATTAAATCCAGAAGGATTATATGAAACGGTTTTAAAAGAGAGAATCTCGATGTGTGGTTATTTGCCAGTTGTCTCGATGATTTATGCTATTAAGAAACTTGGTGGGCATTCTGCGAGACTTGTCAAGTATGCAACATCCGGAGAGATAAGCGGTGATTATGATTATGTTGTGGGATATGCAGGTATAATTTTAAGATGATATTTACTTTTTTGGTATTTGTTTTGTTATGAGTCAAGATAAACTTTATGAAAAACGAAGGTCTAAGAGGTATGAAGTCAGTAATGTTAGAGTTAGTATATTATCTTTATATAGCATTGAAGTATTGAACATAAGTATTGATGGGATGGCAATAGAGACAGAAAAGCGCCTTGAGTTGAACAGAGTGTATACATTTAAGTTTCATGATGGAGATAAGATATTAAATTTGCGTGGTAAAGTGGTTTGGGCCCTATTAATTTCTAAGGAAGATGAAGAAGGGACAATTAAGCCTGTATATAAAGCCGGTATAAGGTTTTTAGATACATATACTGAGAAAGCTGCAGAGCTTACAAGATTTATCGAGGAAAAAAGGTTGAAGACAGTTGAGAGGAGGCTTGGGGGTGTAAGGTTTAGGATAGCGGTGCAAAATAATATTAAAGTTAACTACCCACAGGAATATAAAGCTAAAAAGCTGAGTTTATCAGGTATGCTTATAGAAACGACAGTGCCTTATGATGTGAATTCGTATCACGATGTAGAGATGAATATTGATGGTAATCTTTTTACAGCAAGGTCAAGGGTTGCGTATTGTAAGAAGGTAATAGATGATAAACTCACAAGATTTGACATGGGTTTGGAATTTGTAGAGATGTCGTCAGAAAATAGGAAAATTCTCAAAGATTTTATAGCTAAGCTTGAGTCTATATAATCTACTTTTTTAAAAGGTTTATTTCTTTAATTCTATCGTTTATAATCTCGGCGCTTTCTTTAATAGAAAGTTTTGCAGTATCAATTACAATCTCGGGATTTATAGGTTCTTCATATGGTGCTGAAATACCAGGGATGGGCCAACCTTTAGATGCCTTTTTGTAAATATTCTTTGGTGCCCCATGTTTTTTGATTCTTTTTTCTTCTCTTTCAATACATATACTTAGAGGGCATCTTAAATAAACCTCAATATATCTTTTTATTTTTTTTCTCGCAAGTGTTCTCCATTTTCTAAGATTGCCAGTAGCGTCGATTATTACATTAGATCCTATATCAGAAAGTATCTTTGATAAATATACGATTGCTCTGTATACAATATCTCTTTCAACTTCAGAGTATGTTGGTATTGGAGTGACAAATCTTCTCATTTCATCCATATTGAGTATGATAAATTCTGGATTTAACTTTTTTAAAGCATTTGCAATTGTGCTTTTCCCACTTCCTGGTAAACCAGTAATCCAGATAACTAAACCTTCATTCATTATTTTGGTTTAATGGTTATGTTATGATACTTTAATTTTTGGTTATAACCAATTTATAATATTACTGAAATAACATAATATATAATAGAATAAATGTTAGTTGGTTACAATACAAACGTACGGTATAAGGATAAAGTTTACCATATACAAACAGAGGACAATGGTATAGATAATCCAGTTATAGTAACTTTTCTCTATTATCAAGGTGCCATTATTGCTTCAAGAAAGACAAATTATGCTAATATAATCAACGAGCCTGATTATAAAGAGAAGGTTGCCAAGATTATGAAAGTTCAGCATAAATATATGATAAGAGAGCTTTTATCAGGAAGACTTACAATGGATGATGAGATGGCAAAAGGCGAGCTTATGGGAAAAGAAGATGTTTCAAAAGATATTGATAATAAACGGTTAAAGGAATTTAAGGATGAAGACAAAGAGAAATCTTCTAAAAATATGGATGATATTTTGTTGAATTTTATTTTAAAAAGGGTTAAGAGCTGATGGAGAAAGTTACAAAGCCAGACTATGAGTACTTAAAAGATGTGTCACGGATGATGAGGATTGAAATCCTTAGAATGCTTACAGAGGCTGGTTCAGGCCATACGGGTGGTTCTCTCTCTGCTGCTGATATAGTAACAGCACTCTATTTTTATAAGATGAGACACAATCCAAAAGATCCAAAGTGGGAAAAGAGAGATAGATTTATTTTATCGAAAGGTCATGCTGCTCCACTACTTTATGCTGCCTTAGCCTTATCAGGTTATTTTGATAAGTCTTTGCTAAAGACATTAAGAAAATTGGGGAGTCCTCTTCAAGGGCATCCTTGTTCAAAGGTGCTACCAGGTGTTGAAGTTTCTACAGGTTCACTTGGGCAAGGATTGTCTATTGCAAATGGGATTGCAATTGGATTAAGACTTGATAAGTCAAATTCGAGAGTCTATTGTCTACTTGGCGATGGAGAGATTCAGGAAGGTCAAGTATGGGAAGCAGCGATGACAGCTTCACATTATAAGCTGGATAATTTATGTGGGATTATTGATAATAACGGTTTGCAGATCGATGGACATTGTTGTGATGTTATGCATATAGAACCTATAGTACATAAGTGGCAGTCTTTTGGCTGGCACGTGATAGATATAGATGGGCATGATATGAAAGCTATTGTGAATGCTCTTAATGAGGCAGAAGGTATAAAGAATAAACCAACAATGATAGTGGCAAGGACTGTCAAAGGTAAAGGAGTGTCAATATTTGAAGGAAAAGTAAAGTATCATGGTGTGGCACCAACTGCTGAAGAATTTGAGATAGCATTGAGAGAACTCGAGGGTTGATGAATAGTATTTTAGAAACTTTAAATCAAAATCTGAAGATTGATCTTAGGAAGCCTATCGCTACAAGGGATGCATATGGAGAAGCGCTACTATCTCTTGGTCAGAGAAGGCGTGATGTTGTTGTCCTTGATGCTGATTTATCTGGTTCAACAAAGACAGGAAAATTTGCGAAGGCTTTCCCAGATAGATTTTTCAATCTTGGAGTAGCTGAACAAGATTTGATATGCACAGCTGGTGGTCTTGCCCTTACAGGTAAATTGCCTTTTGCGTCGACATTTGCGATATTCGAGACAGGGAGAGCATGGGAGCAGATAAGGCAGACGATTTGTTATTCAAATTTGAATGTTAAACTTGTTGCTACTCATAGTGGAATTACTGTGGGTGAAGATGGTGCATCTCATCAGGCTATAGAAGATGTTGCTTTAATGAGGGTTTTACCAAATATGACTGTAATAGTTCCTGCAGATGCCTTTGAGACTGTGCAAGTAATCAATGATATTGCTGAATATTACGGGCCTACATATATAAGATTAGGTAGGGCTAAAGTTGAACCTGTTATGCCTGAAGATTATAAGTTTAGAATGGGCAAGGCTTATATATTTCATTTGGGGAAGGATGTTAATATTATCGCAATGGGAATTATGGTATCAATTTCTTTAAAGGCATCTGAGATTTTAAGTAGGGAAGGTATTGATGTTGGTGTGATTAATATGTCAACTGTTAAACCTATTGATACAGAAGCCCTTTTAGAGGCTTCTAAAAGAGTAAGGTTTTTGGTAACTGCTGAAGAGCATTCTGTAATAGGTGGTCTTGGTGGAGCTGTTTGCGAATTCTTATCTGAGTTTAATCCAATTAAGATAATTAGAGTTGGTATAAAAGATAATTTTGGTTGCTCTGGTTCTTCGGAAGAGTTATTAAGGTATTATGGATTAACTGTCGAGAATATAGTAGAGACTATAAAGAAATCGCTATAATGAGAAAAATATATATTTTTATTCATTAAATAATCGATGATACACTTTCAGGAGGTTTCGAAACACTATGAAAATCAGACAGCTCTTAGGAAGGTGACCTTTGAGGTTGGTAAGGGTGAGTTAGTATTCATTACTGGTCCAAGTGGTTCAGGTAAAACGACGTTATTGAAGCTTATCTATCTTGCAGAGAAGCCTGATGAAGGAATAATAAAGGTTGGTGATTTTGAGATTACTAATTTAAGAGATTCACATGTCCCTGTTTTAAGAAGGCAGATAGGTATAGTATTTCAGGATTTCAGATTACTTGAAAATAAGAATATTTTTGAGAACGTTGCGCTTTCTCTAAGGATAAGGGGAGAAAGCGAAAAAGATATAAAGGCTAAGGTTTTTGAATCTTTGAAGGTAGTAAATCTGAGGCATAAGGCTGACAGCTACCCTAAGACACTTTCTGGTGGCGAACAACAGCGAGTGGCGATAGCGCGTGCAATCGTTTCGGAACCTGCAATTTTACTTGCAGATGAACCAACAGGTAATGTTGACCCGGATACATCTACAGGTATAATGAGAACCTTTAAAGAGATAAATGCGAAGGGGACAACGATATTAATAGCTACACATAATAGAGAACTTTTTAGAAATACTGGTAGAAGAGTCATAAAGCTTGATCAAGGAAATTTTATAGGGGAAGATATAGGCTGATGTCATTATCATATACATTTAAGTCTGCAATCAAAAATATTCTATATGATAAGTGGATAAATATATTGTGTGTTATTACTATAGCTACAGGTCTTTTATTCACTACTATAACATGGGTTTTTGTTTATAATATTGATGCATCCCTAAAAAAACTACCTGAAAGATTTTCTGTTATGCTTTTTTTAAAGGATTTTGTTACTCAAAGCGAGATAGATAAAATAATAAAGATTGCAAAAAATAATACAGCTGTTGATAAGGTTATATATGTGCCGAAAGATGAAGCATTGAAACAATTAAAAAAGACATTAAAAAATACTGAATATGTTCTTGAGGGTCTTGATGTGAATCCCTTACCAGATTCTATAGAAATAAGATTTAAAGATGACGCATTATCACCTGAAAATGTAAAAAAGTTGACTTCAACTCTTAATAGTTTGAATGGTATTAGTGAAATAGAGTATGGGGAGGAATTCCTTTCATCTTTGTATTCTTTAAAGAAAGGATTAAAGATAGCGGGTATTGTTTTTATAATAATATTAGCGATTACTATTTTGTTTGTTAGTTATAGCACGGTGAAAATTCTTTTTTATCGAAGAAAAGAAGAGATAGAAACTTATAAATTACTCGGTGCAAAAAAATGGTTTATAAGAGCTCCTTTCATTATTGAAGGAAGTTTTTTAGGATTTAGTGCTGGATTGTTAAGTTATTTTGGGGTCGTTACTATATATTATTTGTTCTTTGTAAGGTTGAGTCTTACTTTTCCTATATTCAAGGCAATGATATTTCCTTTAAATTATTTTATATTGCTACCATTTTTAGGTACATTTCTTGGTATATGTGGTTCAGTTATTGCAATTGGAAGGATTAGATATTAATTACTTGGAAGATTTTGTAGTTTAAAGTATGAGAAATAGTGGTGAAAATATTTTAACTAAATTATTTGTTGTTTTATTGTTTATAGTTTTCTTCTTGTTTGTTTATTCTTCATGTTTTGCAGAAGCAACACATGAGGAGTATAAAAAGATCCAAAAAGAGATCGAAACACACAAGAAGAAACTCGAAAAGGTTAAAAAGAAAGAGCATTCTGTTCTTTCAGACATAGAGAGGTTGAATAAGCGACTTCATGATGTTGAAATTGAATTGAATAAGACTAAAGAAAAGATAAAATCAACAGAAGGAAAGATAAGAAAAGTTGAAGATGAAATAAATATATATAAAAATAATGTGGCAAAACATAGAGAATGGCTTAAAAGAAAATTGCAAGCGATGTTCAAATATAGGTATAGTCCTGATATTATAAGATTAATAATGCATACTGATGAGACTTCCGAGATATCTAAATACTTTAGGTATCTCGAATATATATCTCTTTATGAGCATAAATTGTTAACTAATTATAATGAAAGCTTGAAGATTTTAGACAGGAAGGAGAAGCAGTTAAAGAGTTTAAAAGAAGATTTGGTTAAAGAAAAGGAAAAGGCTGACGTTGAAGAGAAAGAACTTGCGGAGAATAAAAGAAATAAAGAGATGTTGCTTGCCTCGATTAAAAAAGAGGAATTTACATATAAAAAGATGATTAAAGAACTTAAAGAAGCTTCTGATAGATTGCTTGAGATTATAAAAGAGTCTGAAAGATCAAAGAAAGAGGAAAAATTTATATTACCAGAAGGTAAGGATATATTGACTTATAAAGGTAAGTTGCCCTGGCCAGTTGATGGTAAGGTGATATTACCTTATGGCACTCAGAAGGATCCTCAGTTTAATGTTACTTTATTTAGAAGTGGGACGTATATCCAGGCTAATCCAGATTCATATGCTAAGGCGGTTTTTAGTGGTGAAGTAGTTTTTGCAGAATGGTTTAAAGGTTATGGCCAGCTCGTAATATTGAATCATGGTGGAGGTTATCATACGCTTTACGGAAGTCTTTCAGAGATTTTTGCCAAAGTAGGTGATCATGTAAAAAGTCAGCAGGTGATTGGAAAAGTGGGAAATTCTGGCATTGTTAATTCTTACGGTGTATATTTTGAAGTTAGATATAAAGGTAAACCACTTGACCCAATGCAATGGCTTGTGAAAAGATAATTAATGGAGGATTGAAAGTATGTTAAAAGAATTACAGAAAAGAAGAAATATTTTGTTGTTTTTGTTTGTATTGTTAATTGTATCAGCTGGTTTTGTTATTGGCAAATTGACTATATCGAATGTTGATGCTGATACGAATGGATATCCTGAGCTAAAGATTTTTACTGAGGCATTAAATATTATTAAAAAGAATTATGTTGAAGAGACAAAGCCGAAGGAGCTCATTTATGGAGCTATTAAGGGTATGCTTAATTCTCTCGATCCTCATTCGGCTTTTATGACTCCTGAGCAGTATAAAGAAATGCAAGTCGATACAAAAGGTGAATTTGGAGGTATTGGTATACAGATTGGAATAAAAGAAGGCATATTGACTGTAATTGCTCCTATAGAAGATACGCCTGCTTATAGAGCTGGAATAAAAGCTGGAGATAAGATAATAAAGATTAACAATGAATTTACGAAGGATATGAGTTTAAACGATGCAGTCAGTAAGATGCGGGGTACACCTGGAACGACCGTTAAGTTGACTATATTGAGAGAAGGATGGAAAGAAACAAAGGATTTCACGATAACAAGGGAGATAATTAAGATTAAGAGTGTAAAATCGAAGATAATCGAGGATGATATTGGTTATATAAGAATTGTACAATTTCAGGAACAAACGGCGACTGACTTATCTAACGAGATATCTAAACTTTCAAAGTCAAAGATATCTTCCCTTATACTTGATCTTAGAAATAATCCAGGGGGTCTTTTGAATAGCGCAGTTGATGTTGCAAGCCATTTTATAAAGCCAGATAGGCTAATAGTTTCGGTTAAAGATAGGAAGGGAGAAACGGTAGAATACAAAAGTGAGCAGACGAACTTTAATTTTTATGATATACCTATGATAGTTCTTGTTAATCAAGGCAGTGCAAGTGCTTCTGAAATTGTTGCCGGGGCACTTAAAGATTGGAATAGGGCTGTAATTATGGGGACTCAAACATTTGGTAAGGGTTCTGTTCAATCAGTTATACCACTTGGTGATGGTTCTGCTATGAGATTAACAACTGCTCGTTATTATACACCAAAAGGAATATCTATTCAAGCAACTGGAATATCTCCTGATATAGTTGTGAAACCAGAAGCAAAAGATTCCTCAAAGCTTAGGCCTGTTATAAGGGAGAAAGATCTTGAAAAACACTTAAAGAATGGTGAACAGGAAGGCAAGGAAGAAGAGGAAGAGACGATGCCAGTTGAGATAGATGAGAAAGATGATGTGCAGCTACAAAAGGCTATAGATTTATTAAAAACATGGAAAATTTTTAAAGAAGTACCTAAAGCGGCTTAATTATTACATTTAATATAGTGCTGAAGTTTTATGACAAGGATTATCTTTGATATAGAGACAGTAGGTAAGGATTTTGATAGTCTTGATAAAAGCACCCAGGATTATCTTTTAAGATACGCTGATTCCGAAGAACAAAGAGATGAGATTATAGATAAACTTTCTTTGTATCCTGTTACTGCAGAGATTGTTACGATTGGGTTACTCAATCCTGATACTATGAAAGGTTATGTATATTTTCAGTTTCATGGGGAACCGATATTACCATTCGAAGAAGATGGTATAAAGTATGAGACTGGAACTGAAAAAGAAATAATTGAGAAGTTTTGGAATACAATAAAAGATTATGAGCAGTTTATAACATTTAACGGAAGAGGATTTGATTGCCCTTTTATTATGATTCGTTCTGCTGTAAATAGAATTAAACCTACAAGAGATTTGATGCCGAATAGATATAATGAGGTACATATCGACCTCCTTGATAAGCTTACATTCTATGGCGCTTCAAGAAGGAAATTCAGCCTTGATATGTGGTGCAAAACTTTTGGAATTAAAAGTCCAAAAGAAGATGGGATTACAGGTTATGACGTAAAAGATCTTTATAAAGAAGGCAGGTATATTGATATTGCGCGTTATTGCGTTGGTGATTTATTTGCAACACGTGAGCTTTTATTATTCTGGGAAAATTTTATAAAGTTTCCAAATAGTAAGAATATTTGATTTATTCTACTCTTGTATCTTTGCGAATAGGTATATTGCAAATAAACCAAAGGAAGCAGGTATAATCCATGTAGCAATGGGTGGATAAAGAAGCCCAGCGTAGCCCATTGATAACATAAATGAGTAGCTAATCCAGTAGACAATGCTAATTGTTATACCAATACCAGCAGCTATCATGCTACCACCGACTCTTCTTAAGGCTGAGAAGGATATGCCTAATATAATTAGGAATAAATTAGCAAATGGATAGGATATTTTTGAATTTAGGTCTACAATTAGTTTTTGGTTTTTAAAGCCAAACGATTTTAATTTTTTTATGTATTTCCAGAGTTCAATTATACCCATCTCTTCTGAACTTCGTATAGTCTCGCTAAAAAGCTGGGGCGATTCAAGATTATAGTATTTCATCTCTTTAGTAAAAAAAATATTGTTTTTTTGAATATCGTAGACAAAAACATTTTTGAGATCCCAAAACCCTTTATTCCCTTTTTCACTTTGCCATGTGCCATATTCAGCTTCAATCCTTTTTGTTAAAGAGTTATTACCAAATAAAAAAATACTAATGTTTTTTGCTAAATTTTTGTCAGGTATATATAATTCAATTTTTGCTATAGAGCCGTCTGTCCCTCTAAACCATATTGTTCCGCTTTTATAAGATACTCTTCTTTCGCTTTTTTTAATCGACTCTTTTAGATTACGAGACATCTTAGAGAATTCAGGAACAACAAATTCACCGATGAATAAGGAGAGTAAAGTCATTAAAAAACCAATTAGGATGAATGGGTAAAATATTTTCTTTAATCTACCACCTGCTGATTTAATAGCTATAAATTCTTTATTTCTTGCTGAATAGCTAAAAATAAATAGACTACTAATCAGTATTGACATAGGAAGTACATAATATAAATACTTGGGTATGTGTAAGATCGTATAAAGTATTAAATTATATAAAGATGGATTCAAAGGCATAAAATCATCTATTTTGTCAATTAATTCTATAAGGCTAAAAATCGTAGACAATCCAAGTGATATTATAGTGAGAAGTTTTAAAAATTCTTTTATATAGTGAAATTGAAGAGTTTTCACCTTGAATACTCCCTCGAGAAGAAGATTAACGAGATTATTCCTATAATTATTGTTGGAAGAATTGCTCCAATGTAGTAAGGCAGATAATGCGCTTTGACAAGATTTTCACAATAAACAAGTATCATATAATAAATGGTAAATGTTGAAAAACCTATTGTTAAGCCTCCAAGTTTACCAGTTTTACCGGCTTTTAACGAGAGTGGTGGACCAAAGAAAATGAGAATAATACATAAAAATGGTAAGGTAATCCTTCTGTATAATTCAAGATATAAATCAATTGCATCATTTTTATTAGCAACGATTAATTCTTTTAGAATTTCATTAGGTGTGAGTTCTGAATTCTTTCTCGGTGGAGTATCAGCTTCAAGATTCAGTATCATGTTATATTTTTTAAAAAATAATTCAATAATCGATATGCCTTTCATTATATTTATATATCCATCTTCAAGATAAAAGTTTATACTAAGATCATTCTGGGGAAAGATAATCCCTTTATTAGCGTATATAACCCTTGGTTCATTTTTGTTTCTATCATCGTATATAAATATTCCTTTAATTTCGTTTTTTTCATTCTTTTCTTTTACCATAATTAAAATATCTTTGAATATATTATTGAAGCTCCCTGCTTCTATTGAAAGAGGCGCCCTTGTTTTAAAGATGTAGGAGACTTGTTCTCTTAATTTTATATTACTTTTTGGGCCTATGTAGAAACTTACCAAAAGATTAAGAACCATGCAGATTGAGCCCAAGATTAAGACTGGTAAAGAGATGTTAAAGAAATTCATACCACTATTTTTCATAATTACTATCTCGTTATCCATATTTAGACGACCGTAAACGAGTAAGGTTGAAAGGAGTAGCGACATGGGGATGGTTAAGATAAACAATTGAGGCTGTAAATAGATTATGATTGTTGACATATCAATGATTGTTGAACCTACTCCGGAAAGGAATTTACTAAGCCTTATTAGCTTTTCAATCATTAAAATAAAGTTAAGAGCAAGTAGGCTTAAAACAAAAGTGAGTAAAAGCTCTTTAAGAATATATTTATGAATAATCTTCATTAATCTAATTATTTAAATAATATCTAATTATTGTAGCATAAATTCCTTAGTTAAAAAGCTTTCGAAATTAATGTCGGGTCCATCTTTACCATGATAAATAAAGAATAGATTTTGTATCTTTGAGATGTCATTTCACTTAGACCATAAATGAAGGGTTTGGTAACGTCACTAAAGGTTACTACATTAGATATAAAATTTCGGTGAACTATAGATACTTTTTTGTATAGTCTTTAATGTAAACTAAGATTTATGTGAGAAAATATCTTCTTTAATTTGATAAAGAAAGGTTTTTTGAAATTATAATTTGTAAAAAAGTGTTTAATTTCAGTATCTTTGGTGGCGGGGAGAGGATTTGAACCTCTGACCTTCGGGTTATGAGCCCGACGAGCTACCAGACTGCTCCACCCCGCGTCAACTATATTCAAAATAACTTATTGTAATGTTTTTTGTCAAACATGCTTATATATTATGTTATTTTGAAGGAACGACATGCTTATATATAAGTGTGGTATTATATAAAAAAATATAAGGATGTAATCAGAAGATCAAATATGGAATTTTTGAAACAGATCAGGTGGCAGGATTTAGTTGATATAGTTGTTATGTCAGTTATACTTTATCGTTTTCTTTTAATAATAAAAGGCACAAGAGCTGCGCAGATGCTAATAGGTCTCGGTATTCTGTTGTTTGCTTCACTTGCTTCAAGATACCTCGAATTATATACCGTGGATTGGCTTATACAAAGTTTTTGGGCTCAAATTGTGGTTGCATTAATAATACTTTTTCAACCTGAGATTAGAAAAGCACTTGCTCAAATGGGCGAGACACAGTTTTTACAAACCTTGACATCTGCTGAAGAGCTTAAATCGCTTGATGAGATTATTAAAGCAACTGTTGCACTTTCAAATAGGAATATAGGAGCTTTGATTGCTATTGAAAGAGAGACGAGTTTAAAAAATTATGTAGAGATCGGAACGCCTTTGGATTCTAAGGTTACGAGAGAGATTCTACTTAGCATATTTCATCCAACTTCTCCCATTCATGATGGAGCAGTTATTATAAAGGGGAATAGGATACTTGCTGCTGGTTGTTTTCTACCAATCACGATGGCACCAGATATTAGTAAGTCTTTAGGTACTCGCCACCGTGCTGGTATAGGCTTATCAGAAGAGACCGATGCTGTTGTTATTATAGTTTCTGAAGAGACTGGGGCAATATCGTTAGCTATAAATGGTAAACTTGAAACTAATCTTGATATGGTTAGACTTAGAGACATTCTTACGGAACTGTTTACAGAAAAAAGGGGAAGATGAGAATCAGGAAGGTGCTTTTTGAAAATTTAAGTTTAAAGATTGCTTCAGTGATCTTTTCAATTGTTTTGTGGATGTTTGTGACATCTCGTGGTCAATCTGAGGTTTCTTTAGATGTGCCTATAGAGTTTAGAAATATTCCTTCAGGATATGAGATAGTTAGTTATAGTGTTAAAAATGTGAATGTTAATATTAAAGGGCAAGAACGTCTAATCAAAAGTGTGAAGCCTTCTGATGTACATGTTTATGTAGACTTAAAGAAGGCTAAAAAGGGTGAAAATTTGTATTATATCTCAAGTGATGATATTGAACTTTCTCGAGCATTTACGGTCACAAATGTAAAACCATCATATATAAGGATTTTTGTTGAAGAAACTATAAAAAAGAGTGTAAAGGTAGTACCCATTATTACTGGATATGCGGCTAATGGTTATTTTATTAAATCTGTCGACGTTGAACCACGAATGATTGAGATTGAAGGTATTCGTTCTGAGGTTGACAAGGTTAGTTATGTTAAAACAGAACCTATAGATATCACAGGCTTAAACGATTCTATTTTTCAGGAAGTTAGAATAGACTTATCAGGTAAAAATGTTAAAACGGCTACAAATTATGTAAGGGTCAATATAATAATAAAAAAGAGGTGAAGGATGAAGTTATTTGGTACTGACGGTATAAGAGGAACTGTCAACAAATATCCTATGACTCCAGAAATAGTGTTGAAGATAGGCATGGCTGTTGCTTATTTATTAAAAGAGAAGAGTTGTAGGAATACAATATTGATTGGAAAAGATACGAGAATATCTGGTTACATGATTGAGAGTGCATTGACATCTGGCATATGTTCTATGGGAATGAACGTTACACTTGTTGGACCCTTACCAACACCAGGGATAGCATTCCTAACAAGGACTTTACGTCTTGATGCAGGGATTGTAATTTCAGCATCTCACAATCCATATGTTGATAATGGAATTAAGATATTCTCATCTAATGGATTAAAACTACCTGATAGCATTGAAAATAAGATAGAAGAACTTTTGTCTGATGATACATTTATTAATGAAAGACCCCTTGGGGCAGAGATAGGCAAAGCTTTTAGGCTTGATGATGCAACTGGTAGATATATTGAATACATAAAATCGACAATACCAAAAGGTATCACATTAGAAAATATTAAGGTGGTGGTCGATTGTGCTAATGGTGCTGCCTATAAGACAACGCCATGGCTTTTAAGTGAGCTTGGTGCAGAAGTTATTTCAATAAATAATAAGCCTGATGGAATTAATATAAATGCCAACTGTGGGTCTATAAGTGTGGAAGGATTAAGGCGGGCAGTTATAAGGAACAATGCTGATGTTGGTATTGCTCATGACGGTGATGCTGATAGGACTATACTTTGTGATGAAAAAGGCAGGATAGTAGATGGAGATAAGATAATGGGTATATGGGCAATAGAGATGAAAAAAAATAAGACGCTCCGAGAAAATACTGTAGTTGCTACAGTTATGAGTAATATGGGTTTAGAGAGGTATTTATCAAAACATGATATAAGACTTATAAGGACTAATGTAGGGGATAGATATGTTGTTGAGAAGATGCTTGAAGGAGGGTTTAATTTTGGTGGTGAACAATCCGGGCATGTAATATTTTTTGATTATAATACAACGGGTGATGGACCTTTGACTGCCTTACAGGTTCTATACCTGATGAAAAAAAGAGATATGCCATTGTCGAGGCTTACCTCGGATATTAAACTTTATCCGCAGATATTAAAAAACGTAGTAGTTGAAAATAAAAGAGATATAAAAGCTATACCAGAAATTATGGATACTATTAGGAAGGCAGAAGAGATGTTATCAGGAAATGGGAGAATTTTAGTAAGACCTTCTGGAACTGAACCAAAGATAAGGATTATGGTTGAAGGGAAAAATATAAAAGATATTACAAGGATAAGTGATATTATTGCGTGTAAGATAAAAGAAAAAATGGTTTAATGTGTTTTTTTATTTCTTTCCTTATTGGTGTTATATCTACCTTTCTCTTTAAATATTTTCGCTATCTTGTATGTATTTTCCTTTCTGCTTTTTTGGGTTTTCACTTATTTAAAAAAGAGTATTCTAAATTGGTAATCATGTGTGTAGGTCTATCGGTTGGTATCTTGTTCTCTTATATCAGAATGAATAAGGAATTCAGTCTTAATGATAATTTGGTAGTAACAGGTGTATTTGAAACATATCCTTCTTTAACAAAGAGCAGTCTTTATAAACAAGGTATTAGGGTAAATTCTGCCTTTGACGTTATAGAAGGAAGGTACATAGAAGAGCTTGTTGGTAAAAAGATTGAATTGTTTTTTAATAGGGGATTTGAATTCGGAACTGAGGGAAAGTTGTTGGTGAGATTTTTTGGGAATAAGAGAGCGCTTAATCCTGGATCGAATGTTAAGGATGAACTAAGTGTTATGGTATTGAAGGTATTTGATATCGAGGATACTGGTAGTTCCTTTGTTGGAAAAATTGAAAAATATAGGTATCAGATAAACGAGTATATTATGAGAAATTTTGATAAAGATTCTGCAGGATTTTTGTGCTCGATAACAACAGGGTATAAGGAAGGCATTACAAAAGAAATAAGAGATGCTTTTAACAGAACTGGTATTTCACATATATTAAGTATATCTGGTACTCACTTTGGTTTATTTTCTTTAAGTGTATTTTTTGTTATAAGAACGATCTTGAGATTTGTACCTTATAAATTATTAGTGAGAATTACTATTTTTCTTACACCTTTACAATTATCTTCAATACTATGTATCCCTTTTATGCTTTTATATTTATGCCTGTCTGGTGCAAGTATACCAGCGGTAAGAGCGTTTATAATGACCAGTCTTTTTTTGATTGGTTTGCTCATCAATAGAAAAGGTTCCTGGTTGAGCTTTCTCGTATTTTCTGCATTTATTATCGTTTTGTGGAATCCCGAAAATATCAAAAGTATATCCTTTCAATTATCCTTTTTAGCTGTTTTATTTATAGGATTTGCGTTAAATTACTCCAAAGATTATAAAGAGCGAAATGTTTTTAGTAAAAAAATTAGAGATACATTATTAATAACTTTATCAGCAACGATAGGTACATCAACTCTTATAGCTTATTATTTCAATTATGTTTCTTTAATTTCTCCTATAACAAATCTTTTAATAACGCCTATTATAGGGTTTATAGTCATACCTTTATCAGTGTTTTCTTGTTTTATATTCTTACTCACGGGTAAGTTTATGAGTATATCACTAATATCTTTTGTAACTGGATTTAGTATTCAACTTGTCAAATATTTATCGAATATACCTTATTCAGCTTTAAAGGTTCCCGTGTTTCCACTTATTATTGTTGTTCTTTTTTATTTTGGCTTTGTTCCTTATCTTCTTTTGAAAAGAAGAAAACATCTATTGTTATTACCATTTCTTCCTATAATTGTTTATATTATTTTTTGTATTTTTAAAAAAGAGGAATTGAGTGTTACATTCCTTGATGTAAACCAGGGTGATTCAGCTGTAGTTGAATTACCTTCAAGAAAAGTAATTGTTATTGATACAGGTAGGACAGGTTATGAGACTTTATCCTTTCTTAGATATATTGGGAAAGATAATGTTGATGCACTTGTTATTTCTCATGTCCACCCCGATCATTCAGGTGGCGCATTATATATCTTAAGAGAATTATTAGTTGATGAATTATGGGATAATGGTAAGATTACATACCCTGTAGAGTTATCTAATATTAGGCATCGTTCACTTGAAAAAGGTGATGTAGTTGAATATGGATCTTCTAAGATATATGTTTTACATCCATATAGTGGTTTTTATACGATGTTTGGCAATGAGCATGACGAGGCAAATAACGATTCTTTGGTTTTGAAGGTTATTTATAAAAACAATTCAATTTTGTTTACTGGAGATATAGAAGAAGAAGCTCAAAAGGAATTATTGAATCTTGGTACTTGGTTAAAAAGTGACGTAATAAAGATTCCGCATCATGGGGCAAAGTCTTCTGCATATGAACCTTTTTTTGAAATAGTATCACCCAAAATCGCTGTTATTAGTTTAGGTAAGGGTAATCCTTTTGGTCATCCTCATAAAGAGATGCTCGACATAATATCAAATTCTGATGTATATAGGACTGATGTTGACGGTGCAATTAAGGTATCGATTACGGAATCATCTATAAAGGTAAAGACGTTTAGAGAGTTTGGATTTATGGAAGCTAAGTCTTTAAAAGATGAATTAAGAAATGTTAAATGTTTATTTGAAACGTGGTGATGGGAGGACTTTGTTGAAAAGTAAATAATGAAAATTCTTTTTTGAGAATTAGCTTGATTTTTTTTGAATATATTTAGAATAATGATTATGGTTATCATTATCATATTAATTTATTAAAAGGAGGTTTTTTCAATGAAGAAAAAGAGGATTGCAATAATAGCATGTAAGAGTATCAAGGGGGTAAGTTGTGTTGGTGGATGTTTAAAATGTTTTAAGGGTATGGCTGAAAGAGCTGGTGAGTATGAGCGTTGGAAAGATTATGAGATAGAGGTAATAGGGATGGATGATTGTGGTGGGTGTCCTGGTCTTGTTATACCAAAATTAGCCTTGATGATGGATATGTGTAAATTATATAACAGGGATATCGATGTTGTTCATATAGGGACATGCGTGATGAAAGCAACACAGACTGCTAAATGTCCAATTGATGTTGAGGATTTAAAGAAAAAGATAGAGAGTAAGTTTAAAAAAGAGGTTGTTCTTGGAACACATCCTTATTAATATATAAAAATAATGAGGTTTTAGAAAAGATGGTAAAGCAAGAGGACTGATAGATGCCCTGGAGAAATGGAACAGGACCACCATGGTGGCATGGTAAATTTAAAGGTTGTGGTTATAGATTAACCATACCTCGTAGGATAATTCTGGATGTGTTAAGTAATACAAACGAACACTTAAGTGCTGAGGAGATTTATATGAAAGTTCATAAGGTATATCCTGCTATAGGGTTAACTACAGTTTATCGAACATTAGAACTTCTTACAAGAGCAGGGATTGTTTATAAATTTGATTTTGGTGATGGTAGAGCTCGTTATGAGCTTTCAGATAGTCCAAAGGGGAAAGGGCATCATCATCATCTTGTTTGCACGGGATGTGGTCGAATTATAGATTATACTGATTTTATTGATGATGAAATTGAATTACTTAATAGAACAGAGAAAGGTTTGTCGGAAAAATACCATTTTAAAATCACGAATCATTTAATACAATTTTATGGTTTATGTGAAGATTGTTATAAAAAGTAAAAAAATTTTAATTCCATTTGATAATAGTTATCATTATCTTTATAAATTGAGATTATATTATTAAGGGATGAGCAGATTAGATGTATTCAAATAATAATAAAAATGAGGCAACTTATTTAGGTTTGTCATTCGGCTTGCTCCCCCTTCCATCTTTGCAGGTGATTAATTTTTATTATCTGCATATAGCAAGCCGAATGACTTTTTTAATATATGGAAAAGAAAACATAAAGATGACACAATTTTAATTAGAGTAAAATAAGTTTTATAAGGATTGAAGTTTGAAAAATATAAAGATAACTGTATTATGCGAGAATTCAGTTTATAAATTAGATTGTTTGGGGGAGCACGGGTTTTCCGTTTTTGTTGAGACAGACAACGGTGCTTTTCTCTTTGATACAGGTGGGGGAAAAACCATTATTGGAAATTCTTTGAAATTAAAAAAGGATCTTAGAAATATAAATAAAATCATCATAAGCCATGGACATTATGATCACACGGGAGGTCTTCCTGATGTACTTAAAATAAGAGGTGAAGTGAAAGTTCATGCACATCCTCATATATTTTTAAAAAGAATGGTAATCGATGAAAAGAAGGATGGGAATATAAAACGATTTGTTGGTATACCTTATAAAAGGGAATATCTCGAATCGTTGGGAGCGCGGTTTTTTTTAAATACTGGATTTACTGAAGTGGAAGAAGATATATATTTGACAGGTGAGGTGCCAAGAAAGTTTGATTTTGAGAAGCCTGATCCAAGACTATTTGCAGAGGTTGATGGAAAGACAATTCAGGATATATTACTGGATGATCAAACCTTGATTATTAATACTAAAAAGGGTCTTGTGCTTATTTTTGGTTGCGCCCATTCTGGAATGATTAATATTATTAATTATGTAATGGATAAGATGAAAAAGGAGAACATTTACGCTATATTAGGTGGAACTCACTTAGATTTTTTGACTTCAGAACAGTTGGAAGAGTCGATTAAGTCTTTAAAAGAGATGAGTATAGAGAGAATAGGTGTTTCCCATTGTACGGGTTTGAGAGCTGCATGCAGACTATATCAGGAATTTGGAGATAAATTTCATTATGGGTATGTAGGTAGTGTTTTAGAGATTTAATTATTATATTTTTGAGTTTATAATAAAGCTTTCTCACTACTTTCTCATAGATGTTCATTATTTGTTATAATAATCGATATTATTTATTTCATAATGAAAGGTTATCATATTTTTAAATTCGAATTTTTAAAATGATTGTAATTTGGAGGGGTGGCCGAGTGGTTGAAGGCGGCGGTCTTGAAAATCGCTGTAGGGGTAACTCTACCGTGAGTTCGAATCTCACCCCCTCCGCCATGTGAATCTATTAATTAGTACCTTTGTAATCTTTTTTTATATATCGTTAATGTTAAGCATAACTTGTGCTTTTAGGTTTTCCCTTCTAATTCTAATGGTGTTTTAAAAGGTTTTAACTAAAGATTATCTAATTGTAAAGATTGCATTTAATTTTTTACATATAGTATTGCGTTAATTGCGTTTATAGCGTTAATTGCGTTTATTGGGTTTATAGCGTTTATAGCGTTCATTGCGTTTATAGCGTTCATTGCGTTCATTGCGTTTGTAGCGTTTATTGCGTTTTTTTAAAGACAACATGGGGCAGAGCGGAAAAAGGCTGGGAGGTAGGTGGCAATAACTCAATTTATGAAACAAAATCACGGGTCTT
>Ga0315298_1000150_pt1 | contig 136603 bp, 121 predicted proteins | sample WHS_1_MG_FD_203077 | JGI IMG/M metagenome (GOLD analysis project Ga0315298, IMG submission 203077) | Extremophilic microbial mat communities from Washburn Hot Springs, YNP, Wyoming, USA - WHS_1_MG | ecosystem: Environmental > Aquatic > Thermal springs > Hot (42-90C) | place: USA: Wyoming...
TGAAAGCGCAGGAAACAACAGAAAAGTCGGGAAACGCGCTTCGTGCTATGCACATGATTTATCTGTGTTTTTCGTGCATCGGGAAAACGCGAGAAACAGGCAGGTGGTGGAGCCGGGGGGAATTGAACCCCCGTCCGCGAATCCTCTGCAGCAGGATCTACATGCTTAGTGGCGCCATTTGGGTTTAACCCCGACGACGCGGGCGGACGCGCTTCGTCTGGGGCGATCCACTGAGTTTAGAACCCGGCCGTGTGGCACAACCGGATTCGAGCCAATGTGCATGACCTCGCAGGTGTTGCCACCCCGGCCCATCGGCCAGCCGTTGCGAGGCTCGCCGGGTTTAAGCGGCGAGAGCGAAACGTTCGTCGTTCGCAGTTACTTTGTTTCCAGTGGTTTATCGAGCGTACTGGGGCTCGGCATGCACCTGTCTGCTTTGCTATCCACGTCGAAACCGGGTCGGCCCCTTGGATGATCGGATTGTATGCCTGAAGGGCAGCATCGCAGCGGTGCTCAGGAAATGTAGCCGAGTTCGAGGAATTCAAGTGGAGAGGAGATGACGGCGTCTGCGCCCCAGCTCAGGGGTTCGGAGTGGCCGCAGTAGCCGTAGGCGGCAGCCACGGCGTGCATGCCGGCTGCGCGGGCGGCCTGTACGTCGCGCAGATCGTCACCGATGTAAACACAGTCGGTGGCAGCAACGCCGAGTTGCCCGGCTGCGTGGAGCAGCGGATCGGGAGCGGGTTTGGGTCGTGGGGTGGAATCGCCGCTGACGATGCACTGGGGCGGGTGTGGCCACGGCAGCCGGCTGACGAGCGCATCCGTGTAGAGGCTGAGCTTGTTGGTGACGACCCCCCAGGGCAGACCGCTGGTGTGCAGCCGCCGAATGAGCGTGGCAACACCGTCGAACAAGGTAGTGTGGACGTGAATCGCCGCAAGGTAGTAGGCCAAGAACTGGTCTTTGCACGCCGCGTAGCGGGGGTCGTCGGGGGTGAGGTTCATGCCGACGGCGAGCAGGCCACGGGCGCCGTGCGAGGCCATCGGCCGCAAGGTGCTCAGCGGCAACGCGGGCAGGGCATGATCGGCGCGCACCCGGTTGAGCGCTGCGGCCAGATCGGGGGCGGTATCGGCGAGCGTGCCGTCGAGGTCGAACAGGCAGGCACGGATGCGGGAGACGGGCGGCATCAGCGGATGTGGCGCAGCGCCAGGAGGTAGTTGACGCTGGCGTCATCCGTCAGGCGGAAGCGCTGGGTCAATGGGTTGTATTCCACACCAGCGAGGTCGACCGCTTCCAGGCCACAGTCGCGCGCCATGGCGCACAGCGCTGACGGCTGCAGGAACTTGGCGTAGTCGTGCGTGCCCTTGGGCAGCAGGCGCAGCAGGTATTCCGCGCCGACGATGGCCAGGAGATACGCCTTGAGGTTGCGGTTGATGGTGGAGACGAACAGCCAGCCGTCCGGGCGCAGCATCCTTGCCGCGGCACGGATGATCGACGCCGGTTCGGGGACGTGTTCGAGCATTTCCATGCAGGTGATGACGTCGAAAGCCGCCGGAGTTTCGCGCGCCAGACGTTCTGCGCTGACCAGCCGGTAGTCGATGTCCAGATGCGAGTCCAGCGCGTGCAGCCGGGCCACCTGCAGCGAGGCGTCGGCCAGATCGATGCCGGTGACGCGTGCACCAGCGTTGGCCATAGCCTCGGCGAGAATGCCGCCACCGCAGCCGATGTCCAGCACCGCCTTGTCCTGCAGATCGACGTGGCTGCGTATCCACTGCAGGCGGTGCGGGTTGATCTGGTGCAGGGTGCGGAACTCACCCTGTTCGTCCCACCAGTTATGCGCCAGGGCGCTGAATTTGTCGATTTCCGCCGGTTCGACGTTGGCGTGTTCTGCGGTCGTCATGGTGTGGATTTGCGCTATTGAAACTTCACCAGCCTGTAGTAGACCATTCCCAGCAGCTCATGGACCACGCGTGTGGATTTTTCCAGCGCGCTGATCTGCGGTGTGAGCATCTCCAGCGGCTGCAGCGGCAGCGCCTCGTAGTCCACTGGCCACGCGCACATCCGCAGTCCCTCGTGGGCGAACGCCAGTTGTGCCCGTGGCATGTGGTCTGCCGAGGTGATGAGGTAGCGTCTGTCCGGCGGGAACTGCAGGACGAGCGGGCGCACATTCTGTGCCGTCTGGAAGGTGGTGCGCGACTGGCGGTCGATGTCGATGCGGTCGGCGGCAAGCCCCATGCTGCGCGCCAGCCCAGCCATGAGATCGGCCTCGCGCACCGCGTGGCCCCAGCCGCCGGAGATCAGCAGCGTGGCGTGCGGCGTTTGTTTGGCCAGCTGCACGGCGGCGATCAGCCGCCGCAGGCTGGCGGCCTGCAACGCGGGGTAGTCATGCGGGTCGTGCGGATTGCCGTTGATCCCGCCGGCGAGCACGACGAGCAAACTGCCAGACGGCGGCGGGGGGCAGACTTTGTCGCGCGTGGCCTGGTGTTCGAGCGCGCCGAGCAGGGCATTGGCCACCAGCGGCGTGCTGCTGGCGACGAACAGCGCCGTCAAGGCGTAAGTGAACCAGCGCAGGCCCGCGCGGCAGCGCTGCAGACTGACGAGCATGCACAGCACGAGCAGCCCGCAGGCGGTCAGGCCGACGGGAGACAGCAGCAATTCGAGCGAAAGTTTCAATGCGACGCCGACACCGCGACCGAAGCCGCGGACGTGGAAGGGGGCGGCAATCCCGCCCAGTCGAGGTAGATTTTCTCATCACCGTCCACCCAGGCGTGGCGGGAGAACAGCCGTTCGGCGCGGCGGCGTCCGGCAGTCCCCATCGCGGCCACTTTGGCCCGGTCGCTGAGGGTCAGCATCTTTGCCGCGAGGTCATCGACATTGGCGGCGGTGAACAGCAGGCCGGTCACCCCGTCTTCGACCACTTCGCCGCAGCCGCCGATGCGCGGCGCGATCACGCAGCGCGCGGCGGCCATGGCCTCGCGTGCCGACAGCGGGAACGACTCCCGGGTGGACGACAGCACGAACACGTCGAGCAGCGCCAGGTGCGACGGGATGTCGCGCTGCATGCCGGCGAAAATCACCCGCTCGTTCAATCCCAGGCGGGCCACCTGCGCTTGCGTCTGCTGCAGCAACGGCCCGTCGCCGACGATGAGCAGGCGGGTGTGTGGTTGCTGCGCCGTGACGCGGGCGAAGGCGTCGATCAGATAGTGGTGGCCTTTTTCTTCCGACAGGCGCGCGACGATGCCGAACACCAGATGCTCGCCCGGTACCAGGCCATACTGCCGGGCGAATTCGGCGGTGCGCGTGGCCGTGGCGAAGCGGTCGAGGTCGATGCCGCTGTGGATCACCGCCGACTGATGCGCCGGCAGACCGTGGGCGAGCAGGCGGTTGCGTTCGTAGTGCGACTCGAAAATCACGAAATCGGCGCTGGCACGCAGAATGCGCCCGGCCCATTTGAAATTTTTCGGGTTGTGGATGTTGTGGATGGTGGTGACGATGGGCACGCGCCGCGCCGTGGCCGCCACGCGGTAGCCGAACGGCAGCACGCGCAGCGCGACGTGGGCGACCATCGACGAGCGCACCGACTGCGGAGCCACGAGCTCGATGCCTTCGCGCCGCACCACCTGGCGCAACTGCCTGAGCGCGCGGGCAAACTGCTGCGGGGTACGGAAGCGGAAGTCGATGTCCACGTGGATCGCTCCCTTGCCGATGAGCTCGGCCAGCAGCACGCCCTGCGTGGTGGCCACATAGACCGAGTGGCCTTTGGCCCGCAAGTCCTCGGTGAGGGTGAGCACGTCCGATTGCACGCCGCCGATGCCAAACGGTTCGGTCATCAAGTAGAGGATTTTCATGACGGTGTCGCCTCTGTCGAAGCGCCTGGTTGGGCATGGCGTTGCGCGAACCGCCGGGTGCGCCGCGCATGCAGGATGCGGTGAATGGGGTCGAACGCGCCGATGAGTTTGAGGCGGAATTGCGGCAGGTCGTCGCGTTCGGTGATTTCGGTGCGCCGCAGCCGATAGCGGTCGGTGCTCGGATGGTTGACCCCCGGGGCTACGCTGACCGCGGCGGCATAGCCTGCCTGCCGCACCAGCAGCAGCTCACGCGCGGACAGATCACCCGACGGGTAGCAGAAATACGCCACCGTCTGGTGCAGACGTGCGGCGATCTGCGCCCGGCTGTCGTGGATCTCCTGCGCTGCCGCGGCGTCGCCGAGCGTCGGCAGGTAGGGATGGGTGAGGGTATGCGAGCCGATGGTGATGCCCGGCGTGCGCGCCAGCGTCTCCACCTCGTCCCAGTTCAGGTGCAGGCGCTGCGCCGTCGTGCCATACCGTGGGTGATTCAGCGTCTGGTCGCAAAACCGCGTGGTGACGAAGATGGTCGCCGGAATCCGGTAACGCTGCAGAATGGGCAGCGCCTCGGTGAGATTGTCGAGGTAGCCGTCGTCGAACGTCACGGCAAACAGCGGCTGGCGGATGCGGCCCGACTGCAGCGCGCGCAACCCGTCGTCGAGGCTGACGACGCGGTGGCGCGCCAGTTCCTGCATGTGCTGCGCGAAACGCTGCGGCGATACGGTGAGCTGGTCGTAGGCCGGTAGCCGGGCCACACGGTGATACATGAGGATGCGCAAACCGGGATGCCAGGCGTTTTGCAGCGCGGCATAGGGCAAGAGGGCAGTGGCGAGCAGTCTGCGCATGGTCTTGTTCACTCCACCGCAACCTGGTGTGGGTTGCCGCTGGCGGGCAGCCCCAGCGCCTGCCGGTGCAACTGGTTGTACGCTGCCGCGGTGCGCGCGACGTCGAACCGGGCAATGACCGTCTGCCGCGCGCGCTGTCCCAGGCGCTGACGCAGCGCGGCGTCGTCCAGCAGCGTCTGCAGCCGTTGCGCCAGCCCGGGCACGTCACCGGCGTCGACGAGCAGGCCGTTGTCGCCATCGACCACCACGTCCGGAATTCCGCCCACCCGTGTGCACAGCACGGCCTTGGCGCTGGCCATGGCTTCGAGCAGGGCGATGGGCAGGCCCTCCCAGTGCGACGGCAGGACGAAGACATCGAGCGCCGCCACCAGCCGCGGCACGTCGGTGCGCATGCCGGTGAACACCACGCAGCGTTCCAGACCGAGCGCGGCAACCTGTTGGCGCAGAGGGTCGTGCAATTCGCCGGTGCCGATGATCAGGCAGGTCAGCTCCCCGCTGCGCGCCTGCGGCAACTGCGCCAGCGCGCGCAGCAGATCGGCGTGCGCCTTTTGCGCGTGCAGTCTGCCGACGATGCCCACCAGCGGCTGCTGCGCCGGCAGGCCGAACTCCTCGCGCACACCGTCGCCGGAAAAGCTGGAAAACTTTTGCAGATCGATGCCGTTGGGGATGGACACCAGCCTGGCGGGCGCAATGCCGTCGCGCGCCGCAAGGGCTTGCGTCACTTCCTCGCTGCAGCCGATGACCTTGGTGCTCAGCCGGGCAAACAGGCGGTCGATGGCCTTGCGCCCGGCACCTTTCCACGGATTGACGATGTTGTGCACCGTGGAAAACACCGCCGGCACGCCGGCCAGCCGCGCCGCCAGCCGGCCGTAAGTGTCCGCAGTGAACAGGTGGGTGTGCACGACAGCGGCGTTTTGCTGCCGCAGCCACACCGCAAGGCGCCAGACCAGGCCGATGTCCAGGCGGCTGCGCCGGCCAAAAATTTTCACCGGCACGCCTAGACGGGCGAAATCCTCCTCCAGCGGCCCGCCACGAACGAGGCAGACCACGGTGTAGCGACAGTCGGGCAGGCGCAAACGCATCAGATCGACGAGCAGCATTTCCGCGCCGTCGCGCGGCAACTCGTCGATCATGTGGACGATCAACGGAACAGGGTCAACGCGGCGCGGCATGTCGATGCTCCATCACGGCAGGCTGGGCAGGGCGGGACGCTGGCAGCAAATGCGCCACCACGGCAATGGTGATCCACAGAAACACATCCACCGCGGTGTCGATGACGTGGGTGCCGAACATATTCACCCCAACCAGGCCGGCCACCAGGGTCACCGCGCTCAGGCCGACGATGCGGTCGATGTCCAGCGTGGCGTTGCGGTACAGCGCCCAGCCGCGCCACACCAGCGCGGCGAGGATGAGAACGAAGACGACCAGATTCGGCACCCCCATATTCGACGCCGCGTAGAGAAACATATTCTGGTTGTCTGTCGCCTCTCCCGTCGATCCGTCGTAAAAGCCTGGGACGTAACTCGGCACCAGGCGATGGAACTGGTCGAAACCCTTGCCGAAAATCGGTGATTCCTGGCTCATCTGAATCGCCGCATTCCACAGCAGAAAGCGCGAATCGGCGCTTTTGTCGATCGTCGATCCCGCCTCGTGGTCTTCATACGTCTGCGCCACCCGGGCCTTCATCGAATTGGGCACCAACGAAGGGATGAAAAAATAAATCGATCCGATGACCAGCAGGACGAGGACAAAGAATTTTTTGCTTTTGACGAACGACAGCGTAAACAACTCCATGGCAAACGCCAAATAGGCGCCGCGGGAGAATGCCGCCAGCAAAACCCGCAGACCGATGAGCAGCACCGGGGCAAGGCGCAGTGACTTCCAGCGCGGGAAATAGTAGGCACCATAAGCCAGCAGCGGGGCGAGAGCATAAATGGTCTGCGCCGCGAATTCATTGGGCTGACCCACCGGGCCGAGCAGACGCGATTTCTCGATGCTGCTCGCTCCCCGGGTGAACAGCCACTCCTGAAAACCGTAGAGAAAAATGATCGTGGCAGAGAACATGGTGTAGATCATCAGCCTACGCGCCATGTTTTTGTCCTGGATGAGATTGACCACGAGAAAAAATACGATGAACTGGTCGAAAAATGCTCTCACCGACAGCAGATAATTCCAGATGAATGGATGCAGACCGATCTGGAAGATGGCGGTAAACACCGAGACCAGACTCAATAAAAACCACCATCCGATCAGCCGGGTAAAGGGCAGAGGGGCAAACAGCTTTTTTTTGTGCTTGATTGCCAGCCAAATCCAGACGACGATCAAAAACAACTCCAGCAGATTCGTGCCGTTGACTCCGGGGGCGAGTAAAACGGGATAAAGCCGGCTCAACGGGTAGTAAATCACCACCAGCGCGAGCAGGATTTCCGGGCCTTTACGCAGTTCGATCAGCACCAGCGTGCCAAAAATGGCGGCAAAACCGTAGAGCCCGATTTTTCCCGGGTGGATTTTGAACACGATGATGGCCAGCACGTACAGCGCAGGGACGGCCAGCAGGCGCAGCACGGCGCGCAGTTCGCTGCCAGCCCACTGCGTGTGGTCGGCTGTCGCCACGGCCGGCGCCGCCGTGGTGACGCGCCGGTTGCTGACGACCCCGGGTTTTTGCCGCGGGTGAGGTGTGGTGATGCTCATGGTCGTTGCGTCGGTGCGCCCTTCAGACGGGTGTAAAGACGGTGGTAACGCTGGTTGCCGAGCAGGCGTTTGGCCCAGCTTTTGGCTGAGTCCGCCGCCTGCGCGCGCAGCAGGTAGCCCGGACTGGCCGTGGCCATGGCCAAAAACGCCGTGTCGGACGTGGCAGCGCGCACTGCCAGCCGCGGCAGCGGCGCGCTGGGCAGGGGGGAGGCGGCTGCCAGCGCTCCGGTATCCGAACCATGCAGCACGCTGAATCCGGCCCGGGCGGCGGCGCGCAGACTGCGCGCGTCATAGCGTCCGCCGGGAAAGGACATCTGCCGCACCTCGGTCTGCAGCGCCTGCTGCAACAACGAGCGGGATCGCTCCAGCTCGGTGTGCAACGCATCGGTGGGCAAGTCGCTGAGAAAGCGGTGGCTATGGCCGTGGCCGCCGATGACCATGCCGTGCCGTGCCAGCGCGCGCACGGCGTCCCAATCGCAGAAACCGGGGCGCCGGCCGACGAAGCCCGTGGTGATGAAAAACAGCGCGTGCATACCGCGCCGTTCGAGCAGCGGCAGGGCGATGTCGACGTTGCTGGCGTGACCATCGTCGAAGGTGAGCAGCACACCGGCGGGCAGCGTCGCCCCGGGCCGTTCGAGCACAGCGGGGTGGATCACCGGGACGCCCTGTTCGCGCAGCAGATCGAGCTGGCGGGCGAAGGTCGCCGCGGAAATGGCGTAGGGCCGGTCGGCCGCGTCGATCGCCAGACGCTGAGCATCGTCGGCGTAGAGCGCGTGGTACATCAGAATGCTCAGCCGTTTCATGTTTTTTCCCATTTGGCACTGGCCCGCCCGGACACGAAGGTCAGCAGGGCGATGATGGCCGCGGCGTTCATGTCGAAAAACACCTGGGCGAAACTCACCCAGCGATTGCGCCGTGCCGCCGGTAGCCAGCGCCCGGCAGCAGCCAGCAGGTAAAAGCCGAGTTGCAGCAGCAACGCCAGACGGTACAGCGGCGCGGTGAGCAGCGCGCTGCTGAACAAGGTGATGAGCAGGGCGTAGGGCACGAGCAGGCGGAAGACCTTGTGCGAGATGAATTGCAACCATACCGGGTTCTGCACCGGGCTGAACAGCCAAAAATTTCGCGAAAACGTCTGGAAGTTGCCGCTGAGGGTGCGGATCTTGCGCTTTTTTTCCGCCGCTGATTCAGATTGCAGCACGTCGTAGACCAGGGCCTGCGGTTCGAGCAGGGTCCGCCGGCCGCTGCGCGTGATGCGCATGGGAATTTCGAAGTCGTCCAGGATGGTGTCTGGTGCCAGCGGGGAAAAATCGCTGGTGCGGATGGCATACAGCGCGCCCGTGGCGCCCACCGTCGAGTGAAACCGGCTTTCGGCCTTGCGGATGGCTTTTTCATATCGCCAGTACAGGCCGATGTGTTGCCCGGTGTGCGTGTCGCTGGGACGGTGCACCAGCTCACCGCTGACGGCACCGACGGCAGGATCGCAAAAATCGGAAATCAGCCGGCGCACCGCCTGGGGCGCCAGATCCTGGCGCACGTCGCAGAACACGACGAACTCGGTGTGCACCGCCGTGAGCGCCAGATTGAGCGCTGCCGCCTTGCCCTGACGGTGTGCATAGCCGAGCGCGCGCACACCGCGCATGGCGCGCAGCACGTCGAGGCTGCCGTCATCGCTGCCGTCGGAAACGACGAGAATGTCCAGCTTGTCCTGCGGGTAGTCGAGTGCGCGCAGGTTGGCGATTTTTGCCGGCAGGCGCCGGGCTTCGTTGTACGCCGCCATGACGATGGTCACACGCGGCAGTGCGTCGTCGTCGAGCAGGGGGCACGACGGCAGGGGCCGTCGGCTGGCCAGCGCGGCGATGAGCAACGGGTAGCCGAAGTAGGTGTAGGCGATGAACAGGGCGGCGGCCCAGAACAGGACGGCGGCGGTCATGGCGAGGCGGGCAGGGCAGAGGACGGCGCGAGCCGCAGCAGGCCGTCGCGCACGCAGCTCAGCCATTGCTGTTGCGCGGCGCGGGTGGTCACGGCGTGATCGACGTCGGGCAGATGGGCGAAGATCAGTCGCTGGTGGTGTTGGCGTTGCAGCCCCAGCGCCTGGCGCAACTGCCCGGCGTAATTGACCGCGCTGAAGTCGGTGCCGGCGCTCAGCACCATCACCCCGGTGCCACGCTGCGCCAGCGCGAGCAGGTTCTTGCCGAGTTCCAGGCGGTCCAGGCGCGTGTCGGGGGCGGTGCCGTCGTCGGACGTTTGCGGCGAGGCGCTCGCCCGCCAGGCCGCCAGCGTCCGGCCGGCGTGGTGCAACGCGGCGTGGCCGCCGCGCAACGCCGCACGCAGCCAGGCGCTCCAGGCGCGTGGGCCCACGCCGTGGCGCCGCAGCCGCATGCCCAGCGAGCGCAGCACGCTGCGCGCCGTCGGGTAGGAAAACGCGTCGTACAGCACGATGGCGCTGACGCGCGGATCGGCCTGCGCCGCCCAGTAGCTGGGCAGGGCGCCCGAGCAGAACCCGACGAGGGCAAAGCGCTGCACGCCGGTGTTGCTCTGCAGCGCGTCCATCGCCGCACGCAGGTCGGCGACGACCTGTTCTTTGTACGACAGGCTGCCATCGGCACGCTGGCTGTCGCCCATGCCGTGCAGGTCGAAGCGCAGCGCGGCAATGCCCTGTGCCGCCAGCAGGCGGGCGAGTTTGACATTGGTACGGTGGGCGCCGACGCGGTGGATGACACCGGCATTGAACAGCAGCACGCCCCACGGCGCCGCCCTACCGCCAGGGGCGGCGAACGACACCGTGCCCAGCAGGGCGTCGTGCAGGCCGAAGGTGAGGGTGGTTTCACGCATACGCAGGCTGGCCGAGGAGATCGAGCAGGTGGTTGATCCAGTGCATCGGCACGATCGCCGTGGCTGCAGCGCTGTCGGTTGCCCAGTCGATGTGCGCCTGGCTGTCGGCCACGCGGACGCCGGCAGCATCTTCCACCCCGGCGCGGGCCAGTCGCTGGCGGGTTGCCGCGACGTCGGGCACGAGCAGGCTGACGCGCGGCGCCGGCAGCGGCAGCAGCCAAGCCGCGCTGATGCGGGCGATTTGCCTGCGGCAGTCCGCGCTGAGGGCAAAGCCGAGGGCTTCGTCGTCTGCTCGCGGCAGCATGGCCCGGCGCAACGGCGCGCAGACCGTCCAGCGTGGGCCGTAAGCCCGGTTCAGCGCTTCGAGATTGGCTGCGGCCAGCGCGGCAAGGTAGGCTGGGCCGTCGAGCACGGGGTCGATGAGCAGCAGATTCGTCGCCGGTTGTGCGGCCAGCCCCGCCGTCTGCAGCGCAATCGACGCCCCCAGCCGCAGGCCGGCAGCCGACCAGTGCCGGGCATGGCTGCGGCGCAGCAGTTCGTCCAGCGCAACGCCGGCGTCGCCGATGCTGCCCTCCACGTCCCAGGCGTCGTCGTCTCCGGCGGAATCGCCGCTGCCGTAATAGTCGAAACGCAGCACGGCAAATCCCGCCGCCGCCAGCCGGTCGGCCATCACCCGGTACAGGCGGTGCGCGCGGATGGCCTCCTGACCGAAGGGATTGCACAGCAACACGGCGTGGCGCTGCTCGGGTGCGTAGGCCGCAGGCGCGTGGTACAGCGCAACGAGTTCGCGCTGCCCGTTGGTCAGGCGCACCGGGGTCATGGCCGTGCCTCCGCCAGGCTGGTGGTGTCGAACTGCACCACGCGCCGCAGCCCGCCTTCGACTGCCAGCGCCGCGGCATGTCCCGCTGGCGCGGGCAAGGCGGTGAGCGTCAGCGCGTGGGGCATCCCGGGCCAGCGCACGCGCTGGCAGGCTGCCGCCAGGCCGACGTGCAGTGTGCACGGCTCGATGCTCAACCCGAGGCCGAGCGCTTTCAGCCACGCCTCTTTGCGCGTCCAGCAGCGGTAAAACGCCGCGTCATGTTCGGTGCCCGGCAGGCGCAGCAGCGCCTCGTGTTCGCTGGCGGTGAGGACGGCGCAACGCAGCGCGGCGTCGGCCATACCGGGACGGATGGCTTCGATGTCGATGCCGACTGCCGCCGTGCGGCTTACCGCCAGCAGCGCCTTGTCCTCGGTGTGGCTGAGGTTGAAGTGCAGCGCCGCAATCGGGGCGGCGCTGGCGAGTGCGGGTTTGCCCAGTGGACCGGTGGCCCAGCGCAGGCTCTGCGGCGGCTGGCGCAGGTACAGGCCGAGGATGCGGCGCATCCAGGCATGTGCGGCGATGAAGCGCCGGCGGTGGACGTCGTGTTGCAGGCGCTGCGCCCGCTGCCGTTCGCCGGCATCGAGCCAGGCGGCACCATCTGCCGGCATGTGATGCAAATCGCAGCTCCAGACGTGGACCTCGCCATCGGCCGGCAGCGACGGCGCTGCCTGCTGCACGTCGTGGCAGGTGCGCCAGTCCACCCGTGGCGGAAGTGCCGGCTGCTCGGCTTCGGCGCTGCGCTGCGCCGCGGACGTCGGGCCGGGACACGGGGCACCCGCGGCGGCTGCCGTGGTCAGGGATTGGGGAATGCACATGGGTGCATGATGCGCAGGCCCGGCGTGCCGGGCAATCCCGCCAAACGGGGGCGGGGGCTGTGCGTCGCAGCGGCGGCTAGCGGATCATCACGCGCGTCGAGACGTCGATCTGCCGGCGAATTGCGCAGCAATCGACGTTTGAGTTGTTGTTTTGTGCGGTTTTATGGTTTTTCCGTGCCTTGGCGCAGCTGCCTGCGCGTCGTGGCCATCACGCTGCATAGTTGCTGCACGCCGTCGAGCACGTTGGCTCCCATGCGCGACAGCGTGTCGCCGGGAAGGGCGACGAGCTGGCGGTGCCGCACCGCGCTGATTTGCGAGAATCGCTGCCATTCCTGCAACCAGGTTGCGGCGCGCGGCCCGGAGGCGACGATGAGCTGCGGGTCGGCCTGCACCACGGCTTCGGCGCTGACGCTGGGCGACAGCACGCCCAGTGCGTCAAACACATTGCGTCCGCCGCACAGCGTGATCGCCTGGGTGATGAACTGCGGGCCGCCGACGGTGATCAGCGGGCGGTTCCAGACCTCATAAAACACCCGCACGGCAGGCTGCTGCGCCGCGTAGCGCTGCCGCAGCGCGGCCAGACGCTGGTCGAAATCGCGCACCCAGCGCGCCGCGGCCCGCGTGGTGCCGGCGAGCACGCCGATGCGCTGCACCGTCGCCGCCAGCGCGTCGAAGGTATTGGTCTGGCTCCAGTACACCGCAATGCCCAGCGCCTGCAGACGGGCGGCGTCGCGTGGCGGCGTGCCCGATTGCCAGGCGAGAATGAGATCGGGCTTGAGCCGCGCGATGGCCTCCAGGTTGAGCGCGAACGCGTCACCGACGATCGGCAGTTTGCGCGCCCAGTGCACGTCGTCTGCTCCGCGGATGGTGCCGACCACCTGCCGGCTCGCCCCGGCGGCTGCGCAGAGTTCGAGCAGTTGCGGCGACAACGCGACGATACGTTGCGCCGGCGCGGGCAAGATCACGCGGCGGCCGCTGTCGTCGGTGACTTGCAGCGGCGCGGCCAGCGCCCGCGGCGCCCAGGGCAAAGTCGCTGCCGCGGCGCAGGCGGCGAGCACGCCACGGCGGTTCATCGTGGCGCCGCCGTTTTGGGCGTGTAGGCGCACAGGTCGGCGACGTTGCAACGCCAGCATTCGGGTTTGCGCGCTTTGCACACATAGCGGCCATGCAAGATCAGCCAGTGGTGCGCGTCGTGGCGATACTGTGGAGGGATGACGGTTTCGAGCTGCCTTTCCACCTCCAGCGGGGTTTTGCCCCTGGCCAGCCCCAAGCGGTTGGCCACGCGGAAAATGTGCGTGTCTACCGCAATGGTCGGCTGACCGAAGGCGACGTTGAGCACCACATTGGCCGTTTTTCGCCCGACACCGGGCAGCGACTCCAGCGCCTCGCGGTTGTCGGGCACCTGGCCGCCGTAGCGTTCGAGCAGGATGCGGCTGGTGGCCATGAGATTTTTCGCCTTGGTCTGGTACAGGCCGATGGTGCGGATGTAGCTCTTGAGCCCATCCTCGCCGAGGTCGAGCAGCGCCTGCGGCGTGTTGGCGCGGGCAAACAGCGCCGCAGTGGCCTTGTTCACGCTGACATCGGTGGCCTGCGCCGACAGCAGCACGGCCACGAGCAGCTCGAACGGGGTGGTGTACTGCAGCTCGGTGCGCGGATGCGGGTTGGCGGCGGCGAAGCGCTCGAACAGGGTCTGGATCTGGGCGGGTTTCATGCCGCGGATGATAGGCGCGGCACAGCCGGCAGGCGCGGTGCAACGTCTGTCCAATGGTATGATTGCAACTCGTGCAATGTGTTCAATAGTCCTTGAAAATCATAGGGTTGCAGTCATCTGATGCGTTTGACTTCGCTGCGGCTGGCCGGGTTCAAGTCGTTTGCTGACCCGGTGACGCTGCCTTTTCCCGGCCGCATCAGCGGCATCGTCGGCCCGAATGGATGCGGCAAGTCGAACGTGATCGACGCCGTGCGCTGGGTGCTGGGCGAAAGCAAGGCCAGCGAGCTGCGCGGCGAATCGATGCAGGACGTGATTTTCAACGGCAGCACGCAGCGCAAGCCTGCCAGCCGCTGCAGCGTCGAAATGGTGTTCGACAACAGCGACCGCCGCATCGGCGGGCAGTGGGGGCAGTTCAGCGAGCTGGCGATCAAGCGCGTGCTCACCCGCGACGGCACGTCGAGCTATTTCATCAACAACCAGACGGTGCGGCGTCGCGACGTGCAGGACGTGTTCCTCGGCACCGGGCTGGGGCCGCGCTCCTACGCCATCATCAGCCAGGGCACGATCACCCGTATCTTGGAGTCGCGCCCCGAAGACCTGCGCCTGATGCTCGAAGAAGCCGCCGGAGTGTCGCGCTACAAGGAGCGCCGGCGCGAAACCGAAAGCCGGCTGCAGGACACGCGCGAAAACCTCACCCGCGTGCAGGACATTCTGCGCGAACTCGGCAGCCAGCTCGGCCACCTGGAACAGCAGGCACAGGTCGCCAGCCGCTACCAGGCGCTGCAGGCGCAGGCGCAACTGGTGCAGCAGCAGGTCTGGCTGCTGCGCCGCGACGAGGCCCAGGCCCGGCGCCAGCAGGTGGCGCAGGCCGGGAGCGAGGCGGTGACTGCGCTGGACGCGCGTCTGGCCGAGCTGCGCGGCGTCGAAGCCACGATCGAGGAGCTGCGTCAGGCGCAGTTCGCCAGCAACGACGCGCTCAACCGCGCGCAGGCGGCGTTTTACGTGGCGCAATCGCGCGTCAGCCAGCTGGAGGCGGAAATCCGCTTCGTCCACGACGCCCGGCAGCGGGCGCAGGCCGCGTTGCAGGCCGTGGCCGCGCAGCAGGCCGAGTGGCAGCAGCGTCTGGCCACCGCGGTGGAGCAGGAGCGTGACGCGGCGCAGCGGCTGGGCGACGCGCAGGTGCAGTCCGAAGTGGCACAAGCCCGCGCGCAGGAGCAGGGCGAGCGCCTGCCGGCGCTGGAAGCGGCGCTGAGTCAGGCGCAGTTGCGCGCGGCGGACGAACGTGCGCACGCCGCGGCCACGCAGCAGGCGCTGCAGGCCGAGGCCGCACAGCAGCGCAGCATCGCGCAGCAAATCGAACAGCTACGCCAGCGCGCCGAGCGGCTGCGCGCCGAACAACGCAATGTCGTCGCTCCCGACGGTCTGCGTCTGGCCGATCTGCAGCAGCAGCAACGCACGCTGCAGGAGGAACAGGCGGTCACCGCGGCGCAGCGCGAGGCGCTCGAACACGCCATGCCGGACCTCGAACACGCGCGGCAGCAGGCCCAACAGGCCGAGCAAAGCGCCGCGGCGCAACTGGCGGCCACCAGCGCCAAGCTGGCCGCGTTGCAGGCGCTGCAGGAGCGCGTGCTCAGCGAAGGCAAGCTGCGGCCCTGGCTGGGCCGGCACGGTCTGGACGCGCTGCCGCAGCTGTGGACGCGGCTGCAGGTGGAAACCGGTGTGGAAACCGCGCTCGAAGCGGTGCTGCGCGAGCGTCTGGCCGGACTGGAGCTACAGCAGCTCGATCGCGCCGCTGGGTTTGCCCAGGATCCGCCACCGGTCAAGCTGGCGTTTTATTCCACCGCTGGCGTCGCGGCGGTGACGCAGGATGGCGTGCCCGATGGCTGCCGCCGCCTGCGCGATGCCGTGCGCTGCGGCGACGCCGCAACCGCCGCGCTGCTCGACGACTGGCTGGGCGCCGCCTATCTCGCGCCGTCGCTGCAGCAGGCGCTGGCGCTGCGCGCGGCGCTGGCGCCGCACGCACTGCTCGTCACCGCCGAGGGGCACGCCGTCACCGCGCGCAGCGTGAGTTTTTACGCCCCGGACTCCGAGCAGTCGGGGGTGCTGGCGCGGCAGCAGGACATCGGCAATCTGCAGCGGCAGGTCAAAGCCGAACAGCTCATCGCCGAGCAAAGCCGCAGCGAACTGCAGCAGCGCGACACGGCGCTGACGCAGGCGCAGCAGCAGCTGGCCGCCCTGCAGCGCCGTCAGCAGCTCGACACCCAGCAATTGCACACGGTACAGGTGGAACTGCTCAAGCTCACGCAGCAGGCGCAGCACAGCGCGGCACGGCACGCACAGCTCGCCGCCGATCTGGCCGACATCGACGCGCAGCTCGACGAACTGCAGGCGCAACAGGCGCAAAGCGAGGAACGCTTCGAGACCCTCGATGCCCGGCTGGCCGAGCAGCAACAGACGCAGGCCGACCTGGAGGCCGACGTGCTCGCCGCGCAGCAGGCGCTGGCCGACGCCCGGGCGCAGCAGCGTCAGCTCGACGCGCAGGCAGCCGAGGCGCAGTACACCGTGCGTAGCCTGCAGCAGAGGTTGGCGGAGCTGCAGCGTCAGGCACAGACCGCGCAAGAGCAGATTGCCCGTCAGGCCGCGGCGCAGCAGGCGGCGCAGGACGAGCTGTCGCGGCTGAACGCGGACGCGGCGCAGTCCGGCCTGCAGGCGGCGCTGGCCGAGCTCGACGCGGCGCAGGCCGCGCTGGCGGCACGGCGCAGCGCGGCGGACGATGTCGCGCAACAATTGCGCCAGCACGACGAAGCCCGGCTGCGCCTGGAGCGCGACGTCGAGCCGCTGCGCCAGCGCATCACCGAGCTGCAGCTCAAGGAGCAGGAATGGCGTCTGCAGGCCGAGCAGTTCGAACAGCAGCTCGCCCAGGCGCAGGCCGACGTCGATGCCCTGCGCCAGGCCCTGCCCGCCGACGCGCAGGCCGCGGCGCTGACGCGCGAACACGAACGGCTGCAGCGCGACATCGCCGCGCTCGGCGCGGTCAACCTCGCCGCGCTGGACGAGCTCGGCCAGGCCCGCCAGCGCAAGCAATTCCTCGATGCGCAGCACGACGATTTGCAGACCGCCATCACCACCCTGGAAGACGCGATCCGCAAAATCGACGCCGAGACGCGCGAACTGCTGGCCAGCACGTTTACCCAGATCAACGACCACTTCGGCCGCATGTTTCCCCTGTTGTTCGGCGGCGGCACGGCGCGGCTGATCGTCACCGGCGAGGAGATCCTCGATGCCGGGGTGCAGGTCATGGCGCAGCCGCCGGGGAAGAAAAACAGCTCGATCCACCTGCTGTCCGGCGGCGAAAAGGCGCTGGTGGCCATTGCCCTGGTGTTTGCCATTTTCCAGCTCAACCCGGCACCGTTCTGCCTGCTCGACGAGGTGGATGCACCGCTGGACGACGCCAACACCGAGCGCTTCGCCCGGCTGGTGCGCGACATGGCGGCAACGACGCAGTTCCTGTTCATTTCGCACAACAAAATCGCCATGGAAATGGCCGACCATCTCATCGGCGTGACCATGCAGGAGCAGGGCGTGTCGCGCACCGTTGCCGTGGAAATGGACGCGGCGCTACGCTTTGCCCAGGCCGCCTGAGCCGCCGCACCTTGACCTAAGGATTCCTGCATGGGACAGTTGCAAATCGCCCTCATCGTCATCGGCGCGGTGATCATCGCCGCAGTCGTCGCCTACAACGCCTGGCAGTCGGGCAAGCTCCGCCGCCAGCGCCAGGCCGTGCAGGCAAACGACCCGGCGCGCGCCGAACCGGTCGAGCCCGGCGGACTCGATGGCCTGGCCGCCGACGGTGTGACGGTCGAGCCGGTGCCGCCTGCGGCCGAGGCGGCGCCGCGGCCACGGCTGTTGCCGCTGCAGATCGACCCGCTGATCGACGCCATCGCCAGTTTCGTGCTCGAACCCGCGCGCACGGGGGACGTGTTGCTGCCGCGTCTGCCCAAAGCCGCGCGCGCCGGCGCCAAACGCATGCTGTTCGAAGGCCGCAACGCTGCCACCGGCCAGTGGGAACCGCTGCAGCCGCAGCACGGCTACGCCGAGCTGCAGGCCGCGGTACAGCTGAGCAACCGCGGCGGGCCGATCAACGCCATCGAGTTTTCCGAATTCATCGCCAAATGCCACGAACTCGGTGAGGCGCTGGGCGTGCAGCCCGATCTGCCCGACATGGCCGAGGCGCTGGAGCAGGCGCGCGCACTCGATGCGTTCGCCAGCGCCAACGACGCCCAGCTCTCCATCACGCTGCGCGCCCGCAGCGTGCCGTGGGAAGTCGATTACCTGAGGCAGCGCGCGCAGGCTGCGGGCTTTGTCGCCGGCGCCGAGGCCGGGCGCATGGTGTTGCTGTACCAGGACGTCGAGCAGACACCGGTGCCGCTGGTGCACCTGCAGTTCGACGCCCGTGCCGATCTGGCCGACAACGCCGCGGCCGTCAGCCACGCCACCCTGCTGCTCGAAGTGCCGCAGGCGCCGATGGCGCTCAAGCCGTTTTCGCGCCTGCGCCAGGCCGCGCGTGAACTGGCGCAGGCGCTGGACGCCGCCGTGGTCGATGACAACAACGCCCCCTTGTCCGACGCCGCGCTCGACCACATCGAAAAACAGCTCGACCGCCTGTACCAGGTGCTCGATCAACACGGGCTGCCGGCGGGATCTCCCGCGGCGCAACGCCTGTTTTCCTGATGCCGGCCATGGCGACTTCCGCTTCGCTGCAGGCACGCGCGGCTGCGCTGCGCGCTGAAATCCAGCGGCTCGACCACGCTTATTACGTGCTCGACGCCCCCCTGGTGCCCGACGAGGACTACGACCGGCTGTTCCGCGAGCTGCAGGATCTCGAAGCCGCGCACCCGGAATTGCGCACCGCCGACTCGCCCACGCAGCGGGTGGGCGGTGCGCCGCTGCCCGAATTCGCCGCGGTGCACCACCGCGTGCCGATGCTGTCGATCCAGACCGAAACCGACACCACGCCGCAAGGCGCCATCGCCTTCGACCAGCGCGTGCGCAACAAGCTCGGCCTGGGGCCGCACGATCCGCCGGTGATCTACGACGCCGAGCTCAAATTCGACGGCCTGGCCATCAGCCTGCGCTACGAACACGGCGTGCTGGTGCAGGCGAGCACGCGCGGTGACGGCGAAACCGGCGAAGACGTGACGCAAAACGTGCGCACCATCCGCAGTGTTGCGCTGCGCTTGCGCAGCGACACGCCGCCGGCCGTGCTCGAAGTGCGCGGCGAAGTGCTGATGCACCGTGCCGACTTCGAGCGTTACAACGCCCGGCAGCGCGCCCGCGGCCTGCCCACGCTGGTCAACCCGCGCAACGGCGCGGCCGGTAGCATCCGTCAGCTCGATCCGCAACTGGCGGCGCAGCGGCCGCTGCACTTCTACGCCTACGGCTGGGGCGAAATCGTCGGCTGGCCCGACCAGCCGCAGACCCAGCACGGCATCCTCGACGCCTTCGAGTCCTTCGGTCTGCCGGTGGCCAAGCAGCGCGTGGCCGGCCCCGGGCCACAGACGCTGATCGAATTCCACGCCCGCATCGCTGCCGCACGCGACCAATTGCCGTTCGACATCGACGGGGTGGTCTACAAGGTCGACAGCCTGGAGCTGCAGGCGCGGCTGGGCTTTCGCAACCGCGAGCCGGTGTGGGCGGTGGCGCACAAATACCCGGCGCAGGAGCGCAGCACCCGCGTATTGGCGATCGACATCCAGGTCGGGCGCACGGGAAAACTCACCCCGGTGGCCAAGCTGGAGCCGGTGTTCGTCGGCGGCGTCACCGTCACCAACGCCACGCTGCACAACGAGGACGAAGTGCGGCGCAAGGACGTGCGTGTGGGCGACACGGTGATCGTGCGCCGTGCCGGCGACGTCATCCCCGAAGTGGTCGCCGTCGAGCTCGACCGCCGCCCGGCCGACGCCGGTGGGCCTTTCGACCTGTACAAACAGCTCGGCGGCCGCTGCCCGGTATGCGGCTCGGCCATCGTGCGCGAACCGGGCGAAGCCGACTGGCGCTGCACCGGCGGGCTGTACTGCCCGGCGCAGCGCAAACAAGCCATCCTGCATTACGCCAGCCGGCGGGCGATGGACATCGAAGGAATGGGGGAAAAGCTGGTCGATCAGCTCGTCGATGCCGGCCTGGTGCGCACCGTCGCCGATCTGTACCAGCTCGACCAGCCGGCGCTGGCCGCGCTGGAGCGCATGGCGGACAAAAGCGCGGGCAACCTGCTCGCAGCCATCGAACGCAGCAAATCGGCCACGCTGGCACGCTTCCTGTATGCGCTGGGAATCCGCCACGTCGGCGAGGCCACGGCAAAGGATCTGGCGCGGCATTTCGGCAGTCTGGATGCCATCGTGCAGGCGCCGGTGGATGCGCTGCTGCAGGTCAAGGACATCGGGCCGGTGGTGGCGCAAAGCATCCGCACGTTCTTCGACCAGCCGCACAACCGCGAGGTGCTCGCGCTGCTGCGCACGCGCGGCGTGCACTGGGACGAAACCGGTGCCGCGGCCGCAGCCGGGCCGCTTGCAGGCAAAACCCTCGTGCTCACCGGCACCCTGCCGCACATGAGCCGCGACCAGGCCCGGCAGCGCATCGAAGCCGCCGGCGGCAAAGTCGCCGGGTCGGTGTCGAAAAAAACCGACTACGTCGTCGCCGGGGCGGAAGCCGGCAGCAAGCTGGCCAAGGCGCAGGAACTCGGCGTGGCGGTGATCGACGAAGCCGGTTTGCTGGAGTTGCTGGGCGATGCCTGACCAGGCCCTGCTCGGCGTCGATCTGGGCGGCACCAAAATCGAGGTCGCCGTGCTCGATGCGCAGGGCGCATTTTTGCTTCGCCAGCGCTGCGCCACGCCGCAGGGCGATTACGCGGCGACCATCGAGGCCATCGCCGCCCTGGTCGAGCAGGCCGACGCCAGGCTGGGCCGCCGCCTGCCGCTGGGCGTGGCGATTCCCGGTTCGGTGTCGCCGCGCAGCGGGCTGATGCGCAACGCCAACTCCACGGCGCTCAACGGCCGGCCGCTGCACCGCGATCTGCAGCAGCGCCTGTCGCGCCCGGTGCGGCTGCACAACGATGCCAACTGTCTGGCGATCAGCGAGGCGGTGGACGGCGCCGGGCAGGGCCAGAGGATGGTGTTTGCCGCCATTTTGGGGACCGGCGTGGGCGCCGGCGTCGCCATCGACGGCAGCGGCTGGGTCGGCGCCAACGCCATCGCCGGCGAGTGGGGCCATAACCCGCTCCCCTGGCCGCGGCTGGCAGCCGCCTGGGGCGAATCTCCCGGCCCGGCGTGCTGGTGCGGGCAGCGCGGCTGCATCGAGACCTGGCTCAGCGGTCCGGCGTTCGCCGCCGATCACGCGGCGCGCCACGGCGGCACGCTGGCGGCGCCGGACATCATCGCCGCGATGCGCGCCGGCGACACCGCGGCGCGCGCCAGTTTCATCCGCTACTGCGACCGTCTGGCACGGGCGCTGGCGCATGTCATCAACCTGCTCGACCCGGATGTCATCGTGCTCGGCGGCGGCATGAGCAACGTGTCCGAGCTGTACGCCGAAGTCCCGCAGCGCTGGGCGCACTGGGTGTTTGCCGACGAGGTGCGAACCCCGCTGCGGCCGGCGCGCCACGGCGATTCCTCCGGAGTGCGCGGCGCGGCCTGGCTGTGGCGCGAATGACGCCGACGCCGTTTCAGTCTCAGTTGCCGCTGTCGTCCATCAGCGCGCGGGCCTGCGCGATGTGGCCGCGGTACGCGTCGAAAATCTTGCGCAGCGCGGTCTGCATCGGCGTGCGCGGTGCCCAGTCGAGGTCGCGCATGGTGTTGGCGATCTTGGGCACGCGGTTTTGCACGTCCTGGTAGCCCGCGCCGTAGTAGGCGCCGGAGCTGGTTTCGATCAGTTGCACGGCCTTGGCCGACTCGGCGTATTCCGGCAGCGTCGCGGCGATCGCCAGCATCATCTCGGCCAGTTCCCGCACCGAATGGTTGTTCGCCGGGTTGCCGATGTTGTAGATCTTGCCGCTGGCGATGCCGTCCTTGTTGTCGATGATTTTCATCAGCGCGTCGATGCCGTCGTCGATGTCGGTGAACGCGCGCTTTTGCCGTCCGCCATCGACCAGGCTGATCGCCTCGCCGCGCACGATGTGGCCGAGGAATTGCGTGACCACGCGCGAGCTGCCTTCCTTGGCCGAGAAAATGGTGTCCAGCCCGGCGCCGATCCAGTTGAACGGGCGAAACAGGGTGTAGTCCAGCCCTTCCTGCTGGCCGTAGGCGGCGATCACCCGGTCCATCAGCTGCTTGGAGCAGGCGTAGATCCAGCGCGGTTTGTTGATCGGGCCGTAGACCAGCGGCGAGTTCTCGGGGTCGAACTCGGGGTCGGGGCACATGCCGTAGACCTCGCTGGTCGATGGGAACACCAAACGCTTGCGATGTTTGACCGCGGCGCGGACGATGGGCAGGTTGGCCTCGAAGTCGAGCTCGAACACCCGCAGCGGCGCTTTGACGTAGGTGGCCGGAGTGGCGATGGCCACCAGCGGCAGGATCACGTCGCATTTGCGCACGTGGTATTCGATCCACTCACGGTTGATGGTGATGTCGCCTTCGAAAAACTTGAAGCGCTTGTTCGGCAGCAGGTCGTCGAGGCGGTCGGTGTTCATGTCCATGCCGTACACCTCCCAGTCGGTGCTGGCGAGGATGCGCTTGGACAAGTGGTGGCCGATGAAGCCGTTGACGCCGAGGATGAGGATTTTTTTCATGGTGCGAGTCTCGATGGGGAATTCAGGGGTGCACGGGCCAGTCGGCGGGCGGCAGCGGCACGCCGGGGTGCGCGGCGTCCCACAGTTCGTGCAGCACCACCGCGCCGCCGTCGCCGCAGCGGGCGAGCAGCAGGTCGCCGGCGCGCTGCGGGCCCGGCGGCGCATTGGCCGATAGCAGCGCAGCCTGCGCCGGACGGGCCAGCCGGGCGCGGGCGACGATGTAGCGGCGTCCCGCGTGGTCGAAAAACGCGCCCGGGTAGGGCGGGGCCACCGCGCGGATGAGGTTGTAGACCGCCTGCGCCGGCTGCGCCCAGTCGATGCGGCCGTCCTCCGGCTTGCGGCCGCCGAAGTAGCTGCCGGCGGCCAGATCGTTGCGCCGGCGCGGCACCTGCTCCTGCAGCAGTTGCGGCAGCACGCCCGCGAGCGCGATTTCGGCGGCGACCGTGACCTTGTCGAACACGTCTTTGGCGGTGTCGTCGGGCAGGATGGGCACGGCCTGCTGAGCGACGATGTCGCCGGCGTCGGGCTTGGCTTGCATCACATGCAGCGTCGCGCCGGTTTCGCGCTCGCCATTCAGCACCGCCCAGTTCACCGGCACCCGGCCGCGATACTTGGGCAGCAGCGAGCCATGCATGTTGAGCGCGGCGATGCGCGCGGCGGTCAGCACCTCGGCCGGCAGCATGCGGCGAAAGTAAAACGAAAACACGTAGTCCGGCGCGAGCGCGGCCACGCGCTGCGCCAGCGCCGCGTCCACCGTCTGCTCGACGTAGGCGACCGGCAGGTCGAATTCGGCGGCGACGTCGGCCACGCGGTCGAACCAGCGGTTTTCCTGCGGATCGTCGGGGTGGGTGACGACCAGCGCCACCTCCATTCCCGCGGCCAACAGAGTGCGCAACCCGCGCACCCCGACGTTGTGATAGGCGAAGACGACGGCTTTCACTTCGCCGCCGCCCCAGTCGGCTCTGCCGCTGCGGCTGCACGCGGCGGCACGAAGGTGCCCGGCTCGGGCGGCAGATCCTGCAGCACGGCCTGCACCAGGTAGCGCGGGCGGCCGCGCACCTGCTCGTAGATCCGGCCGATGTATTCGCCCAGCAGGCCGATGCTGAACAGCACCACGCCGAGCAGGAAAAACGTGATGGCAAACAGCGTGAACACGCCCTGCACCTGCGCGCCCTCGACGAAGCGCTGCACCATCAGGTAGAGAAACAGCGCGCCGGAGGCCAGCGACAGCAGGATGCCGGAGTACGACATGAGCTGCAGCGGTACCAGCGAAAAGCCGGTGACCAGGTCGAAATTCAGGCGGATGAGCTTGAACAGCGAGTACTTCGACTCGCCGGCCTGGCGTTCCTCGTGCGCGACCTCGATTTCTGTGGGGTTGAGCGCAAAGGTGTAGGCCAGCGCCGGGACGAAGGTATTGGCCTCGGTGCAGCGGTTGACGGTATCGACCACATGACGGGCGTAGGCGCGCAGCATGCAGCCCTGGTCGGTCATGCGCACGCTGGTGATTTTTTCCCGCGTCCAGTTCATCAGCCGGCTGGCGTTGCGGCGAAACCAGCTGTCCTGCCGCAGGCGGCGGATGCTACCGACGTAGTCATAGCCCTCGCGCATCTTGGCGACGAGTTTGCCGATTTCTTCCGGTGGGTTCTGCAGATCGGCGTCGAGGGTGACGACGATGTCGCCGCGCGTTTGCTCGAACCCGGCCAGTATCGCCATGTGCTGGCCATAATTGCCGTTGAACAGCACGACGCGGGTGACGTCCGGCCGTTGCCGCTGCTGCGCGGCGAGCAGCGCAGCCGAGCGGTCGCGGCTGCCATCGTTGACAAAGATGATTTCGTACGGCTCGCCCAGCGCGTCCAGCGCCGGGTAGAGGCGGGCGAACAGGGCGGCCAGTCCGGCTTCTTCGTTGTACACCGGGATGACCACCGACAGACTGGGGTGGGGATGCAAACTCATAGACCGAATTGTCGCAGCACGGCGTCGAGGGCGTCAGTCACCCGGGTCACGTCGCTGTCGCGCATCGCCGGGAACAGCGGCAAAGTGAGGATGGACGCGCCGATGCGCTCGGCGTGCGGAAAATCCCCGGGTTTGAAGCCGCGCGCGCGGTACAACGCGAACAGATGGATCGGTGGGTAATGCACCCCGGTGACGATGCCGCGGTCTTTCAGCGCCTGCATCACGTCGGCCCGTCGCAGTTGCGGCGGCAGCACGATCTGAAACATATGCCAGTTGCTCTGCGCCATGTCGCGCGGCGGCAGCTGCACCCCGCGCTCGGGCAGATGGATGGTCGCCAACGCGTCAAAGTACAGCGCCGCCAGCTCGGCGCGGCGAGCGTTGAACGCGGCCAGGCGCTGCAACTGCCCCCAACCGACTCGCGCCGCCACGTCGGTGAGGTTGGACTTGCCGCCAAGCACGTCGACTTCCATGCCGTCCAGCCCGCTGCGCTGCACACCCTGCAGCCGCATCCGGCGCGCAAGTTCCACGTCGGCGTCGGGCGGCAGCACCAGGCAGCCGCCCTCGATCGACGTGATGTTCTTGTTCGGGTGGAAGCTGAACGAGGCGAAGTCGCCAAAGCTGCCGACGCGCCGACCGCGCCAGTGGCTGCCGATGGCCTGAGCGGCGTCCTCGATCACCCGCAGTCCGTGGCGCTGCGCGATGGCGTAGATGGCGTCGAGATCGCACGGCAGCCCGGCCAGGTGCACCGGCAGCAGCGCCTTGGTGCGCGGGCTGATCGCGGCTTCGATGCGGGACGCATCGATGTTGCGCGTGACCGGGTCGATGTCGACGAACACCGGCGTCGCGCTGACGGCCAGGATGACGTTGGCGGTCGCCACCCAGGACAGCGGTGTGGTGATGACCTCGTCACCCGCGCCGACTCCCAGCAGCCGCAGCGCGATGTCCATCGTCACCGTGCCCGAGCTGTAGGTCAGCACCGGGCGGCCGCCGAAGTAATCGCTTAACGCCTGCTCGAAGCGCGCGTTCCACGGCCCGGTGGTGATCCAGCCGCTGCGCAGCACTTCGGCGACGCCGGCGATCGTTTCCTCGTCGATGTCTGGGCGGGTGAAGGGAAGGATGTCGTGATCGGTCATACAGGTCAGGCGCGGGCGACGACGACCACGCCGATGATGATGATGGCAATGCCGATGAGCTTCTGCGCGGTCAGCGCCTCGCCGAACAGCCACCACGCGGCAAACGCGGTGACCACATAGCCCAGCGATAGCATCGGGTAAGCGATCGACACCTGCACGCGGGTCAGCGCCAGAATCCACACCACTACCGATACCGCGTAGCACGCCAGCCCGAGCAGGATCTGCCACTGCAACGCAAAGTGCAGCCCGGCGTGCCAGAGATTCGCCAGGGTGAACTGGAACCGCCCGGCGGTTTCCGCCCCCGATTTGATGAGCAGCTGCGCCGCCGCGTTGAGCAGCACGCCGGTGAGCACCAGGGCGAACGCCACGGCGCTCATCGCGTGGCTCCATCCACGGGGACGGTGAGCGCAGCGCCCGCGTTCCACGCCGCGGGCAGTCGTGCCTCGGCAGCGCGTGCCGCAGCACCGTAGTCCTGCCCCGGTTTGGCGATGACGACGAAGCGGGACGAGCGGTAGATCACCGTCATCGGCAGATGCAGCGCCTGCAGCGCGGGCAGGTTCGACGGCGGCAGCAGTGCCAGGGGCAGGGCGTCAGCCCGCCAGCGTCTGGCGAACTCGGCGTCGCTGGGTACCCACAGTCCCGGTTGCTGGGTGATGCCAAAGTGCAGCTCGCCCTCGTATCCGACCAGGGTGACCGTGCGGTTCAGATAAAACGGCAGGGTCTGATCGTAGGTACCGACGGTGTAGAACGGCTGGCCGGGGTGCAGCCACGGCCGGATGGCCTGCACCACGTCCTTGGTCGACGCCGTGCGCCCAAGGATTTGAAACTGCTGGATGCCCAGCGAAAAGCCCAGCGTCATGGCAATGGCCGTGGTCAGCACCGCCGCGCTGCGCCGCCCGCATGCTTCCCACCACCACGCCAGCAGTCCGCCGCACAGCGCGAGAGCGGCGGTCACTTCCAGCCACCAGCCGAAGCGCTGGTACAGCGCGCCAGGGGTGATGGCGTTGCCCAGGCGGTACAACTGGGTGAAGCCGATCACCGCCGCCAGACCCAGGATGGCGAGCAAAGCGAACTGCCAGCGCAGCGCCCGCCGCGGCGCACGGTCTAGATAGCTGGCGATGAGCAGCGCCACCGCCGGGAAAATCGGCAGGATGTACGACGGCAGCTTGGACTTGGAAATGCTGAAAAACGCAAAAATGAACACGGCCCAGATCAGCAGCAGCGCGTGCGCGTGCAGCCTGCGCCCCGACGACGTGCCGAACGCTGCACCACGCAATGCGGGCTGGAACGCGCTGCCCCACAGCGCCGGGATCAGGCTGCCCAGCCAGGGCAGCACACCCAAGATCAGGATGGGAAAAAAGTACCACCACGGCCCGGGGCGCTTGAGTTCGTCGGTGAGAAACCGGGTGAACTGCTGGTAGATGAAAAAGTAATGGAAAAACTCGGGGTTGCGCAGTTGCACCCAGACGAACCAGGGCGCGGCGATGGCGAGAAAAATCACCAGCCCGCTGACGATGGACAGCCGCGTCCATAGCGCCCAGTCGCGGTAGATCAGGGTATAGAGCACGAGCGTGGCACCGGGCAGCAAAATGCCGATCAGCCCCTTGGACAGCACGGCCAGCGCCATGAACGCCCAGCACACCCACATCCACCAGCGCGTCTGCGTCCGGTTGGCATCGGGTCGCTGCGCGAGCAGAAACGCCATCAGACTCGCCGACATGGTCGCCGCCGTGCCCATGTCCAGCGTGTTGATGTGGCTCATCGCGTTCCAGTAGAACATGCTGGCCAGCACCGCCGCGGCAAAAATGCCGGTGCGGCGGTTGAACAGCCGCGTCCCCGCCCAGCCGGTGAACAGCACCGCCAGCAGCCCGGTCAGTCCGGTCCACAACCGCGCCTGCCATTGGCCGATGCCGAACAGCTCGTACGTCGCGGCGGTCGCCCAGTACTGCAGCGGCGGCTTTTCAAAGTATTTGAATCCGTCCAGACGCGGCGTGACCCAGTCGCCGCTGGCCACCATTTCCCGCGGAATTTCGGCGTAGCGGCCTTCGTCGGTCGGCACCAGATCGCGCCAGCCCAGGGTGCCGAGCCAGATGACGGCCAGCACGATGAACAACGCCCAGACCAGACCGCGACCGGGGGCGGAATCGGCAGAGGCAAAATCGGTAGACGATGACGACATGAAGACGGCGGCAAAGGGGCTGCTGCGGCGCAGCGATCGAGGGATAACCGAGCATAGTAGCGGGCGAAGGCTTGCAGCGGACTGAGCGCCGCGGTGCAATGGCATTTTTTCTCCGGGGAGACGACGCATGAGCTGGCCGACGCACACGGTGACCAACCAGGCACCGCCCTTGCAGGATTACAACCTGTACACCGCCGATGCCGCGCTGCAGGAGGCCGTGGTGCGCGGCGGCGCGGGTTGGGCGCACGCCGCCCTGGTGGAGCATGGTGCCGAGCTGGGCACCGCAGCCAGCTACGCCCGCGGGCGGCTGGCCAATGTCTGCCCGCCGACGTTGCAGGCGTTCGACGCGCGCGGCTTCCGCCGCGACCAGATCGAATTCCACCCCGCCTGGCACGAGCTGATGGCTGGTATCGCCCGCCGTGGCCTGCACACCGGGCCCTGGGCGCAACCGCGGCCCGGCGCCCACGTGGCGCGCGCGGCGGGTTTCATTTTGCAGACGCAGATCGAAGCCGGGTCGATGTGTCCGACGACCATGACCTACGGCGCGATCCCGGCGCTGTCGCGCGACGCGATGCTGGCGCGCGACTGGCTGCCCACGCTGCTGCGCCCCGAATACGACCCGCGCGACCTGCCGTTTCCCGAGAAGCAGGGCGGGCTGATCGGCATGGGCATGACGGAAAAACAGGGGGGGTCGGATCTGCGCAGCAACACCACCCGCGCCGAAGCCGATGGCGCGGGCGGCTACCGCCTGACCGGGCATAAATGGTTCTTCTCCGCACCGCAATGCGACGCTCACCTCGTGCTGGCGCAGGCCCCCGGTGGGCTGAGCTGTTTTTTCGTGCCGCGCTGGGCGCCCGACGGCAGCAAAAACCCGGTTCTCATCCAGCGGCTCAAGGACAAGCTCGGCAACCGTTCCAATGCCTCGTCGGAAGTCGAGTTCGACGCCGCCTGGGGGCATCTGCTCGGCGAGGAAGGACGCGGCATCCCCACCATTCTGGAAATGGGCACGTACACCCGGCTCGACTGCGTGCTGGGCACCACCGGGTTGATGCGCCAGGCGCTGAGCCAGGCCATGCATTACGCGCGGCACCGCCTGGCATTCGGCGCCGCGCTGGCCGATCAGCCGCTGATGCGCAATGTGCTGGCCGACATGGCGCTCGAAGTCGAAGCGGCAATCGCGCTGGCGATGCGGCTGGCGCAGGCGTTCGACGCGCAACACGACGAGGCGCAGTCGCTGCTGCGCCGGCTGCTCACCCCGGCGGCCAAATTCCGCATTTGTAAACGCGGTGCCGAACTGGCGGCCGAAGCGATGGAAGTGCTTGGCGGCAACGGTTACGTCGAAGACGATGTGCAGGCGCGCATCTACCGTGAAATGCCGGTGAACTCGATCTGGGAGGGATCGGGCAACGTCATGTGCCTGGACGTGCTGCGTGCACTGGGCAAAACCCCGCGCACGGCGGACGCCTTGTTCGCCGAGCTCGCCCCGGCGCAGGGAAAAAATGCGCATTTCGATGCGCATGTGCAGCGTCTGGCCGCCGCTTTGCGCGACCCCGACGCGCTGCAGGCGCGCGCGCGGACGCTGACGCACGATCTGGTGCTGGCGGTGCAGGCGGCGCTGCTGCTGCGCCACGCCCCCGAGCTGGTGGCGCAGGCGTTCTGCACGTCACGACTGGGAGGGCAGTGGGGCGGCGGATTGGGCACGCTGGCGCCAAGTACCGACGTGGATATCCTGCTGCGCCGCGCCCAGCCGCTGAACGGGGGTTAATTGATGATGCGGAATTTGATGGGCACCAGCACCCAGGAGGTGATCGCCTGACCGTTTCGCGTGGCAGCGACGAAACGCCAGCGCTCCACCGTGGTGATCGCCGCCTCGTCCAGCCGCGAGTAGCCGGTGGACGACAGCAGCTTGACCTGCAGCGCCCGACCGTCGGGGCCGACCTGGACCTTGAGCAACGCCGTCCCTTCCTCACCGAGCTGGCGCGACAGCCGGGGGTAGGGCGGCGGCGGGTTGTCGAGATAGTCAGCGGTGTACGACGCCGCGGTCTCCGCCACAGGCGTGTGTGTGGGTGCGGCGGAAGCTTCGACGGCCGCAGGCGCCGCATGGCCGCCGGTCGTGGTCGTGGTGGCAGGCGGGGTTGGCGTGGCCGACGCTGCGGGCGCCGGCGCGGCGGCAGCGTCGGCCTGCCCGCTGGCCGCAGGCGATTGCGGGGTGGTTGCGTTGCGCGGAGCCGGCGTCGGTGGTGGCGCTGCGGCGGCCAGGCGCGGCGGGGGATGCACGCGCGCGGGCACAGGCGGCGTTTCCGGCCTGGATGGGTGAGCCGGGTGGGCAGGCCGGGCGCGGGGCGCAGCCGTGGGCCGCGGGGGCGCAGCGGCGGGAGGCTGCACCGCAGGTGGCGGCGATGCAGCGTCGAGCTGCACCCACTGCACCGACGGTTGGGACTGCAGCCGGGCCGTGGCGGGGGCATGGGCCAGCCACACCAGCACGAGGCCGTGCGCAGCGAGCACGGCGAAGGCAATCGCCAGGAAGGTCAACGGGCGGGGAAACGGCGGTGGGGAACTCATCGGCTGTCAGACCGGCGGCGCTTTGCCGCCGGCGGCGTGAATATAATCCGACGCATTTGTGCGCCTGTTGCATTGCCGCGCCGCGGCGAGCATCCAAAGGAGCGCAGCGGGCGGAGATAGCGGCGGATGCCGGCCCGCCGCGTCTGCGTTCTAAGCCGCTTTCGGGCGGCAATTCGTGTCCATCCATCCGGGCGCTCACCGGAGAAATTTGATGTTGCCCAAGCTGCCCCAAGCCGTCCTGGTTCTCGCCGACGGCTCGATTTTTCGTGGACTGTCGATTGGTGCAACCGGGCAGACCGTCGGCGAGGTGGTGTTCAACACCGCGATGACCGGGTATCAGGAAATCCTCACCGACCCGAGCTATTGTCGCCAGATCGTCACCCTGACCTATCCGCACATCGGCAACGTCGGTGTCAACCCGCAGGATGTCGAGGCCGACAAGGTGCACGCCGCCGGGCTGATCGTCAAGGATTTGCCTTTGCAGTCCTCGAACTTCCGCAGCACGCAACGCCTCGACGCCTACCTGCGCGACAACGGCACCGTGGCCATTGCCGGCATCGACACCCGCAGGCTCACCCGGCTGCTGCGCACCCACGGGGCGCAAAGCGGCTGCATCATCGCGCTGCCGCCGGGACAGGACGTCAGCGATGAGGTCATCCAGACCGCACGCGATGCGGCGCGGGGTTTTCCCGGGCTGGCCGGACTCGATCTGGCCAAGGTCGTGTCCACCCCCATGCCGTATGCCTGGAGCCAGACCGACTGGTCGCTGCAAGACGGCTATGGCGAACTGACCAATCCGCAGCGGCATGTCGTGGCCTACGACTTCGGCGTGAAGTTCAACATTCTGCGGCTGCTGGCCAGCCGTGGCTGCCGCGTGACCGTGGTGCCCGCGCAGACCCCAGCGCGCGAAGTGCTGGCGATGCGTCCCGACGGTGTGTTTCTGTCCAACGGCCCGGGCGACCCGGAACCGTGTGATTACGCCATTGCCGCCACCCAGCACATCATCGCCGCGGGCGTGCCCACCTTCGGCATCTGCCTTGGGCACCAGATCATGGGACTAGCCGCCGGAGGCAAGAGCTTCAAAATGAAATTCGGTCACCACGGCGCCAACCATCCGGTGAAAGATCTGGACAGTGGCCGCGTCTCGATCACCAGCCAGAACCACGGTTTCGCCGTCGATGCCGCCAGCTTGCCCGACAGCGTGCGCATCACCCACGTGTCGCTGTTCGACGGCACGCTGCAGGGCTTTGCGTGGAAGGACAAACCGGCGTTCTGCTTTCAGGGCCACCCCGAGGCCAGCCCGGGGCCGCACGACATCGGCTACCTGTTCGACCGCTTCGTCGGCATGATCGACCGCGCCTGAGACGGATGGGGATCAGATGTTCGGCGTGATCAATCTGTGGACGTATGTCATCGGGGTGATTTTCATCGTCCTGCTGCCGGGGCCGAACTCGCTGTACGTGCTCAGCGTTGCCGCGCAGCGCGGCGTGCGCGCCGGCTACCGCGGCGCCTTTGGCGTGTTTTTGGGCGATACCGTGCTCATGGTGCTGGCGGCTGCCGGTGCCGCCTCGCTGCTCGAAACCAATTTGACGCTGTACCACCTCGTGCAGGCCGCCGGGGCGCTCTATCTCGGCTGGCTCGGCGTGCAGATGCTGCGCGCGGCGTGGAAGCGCTGGCACACCCGCGACACCGGGTTGCACGCGCATGGGCCGGTTGCGCACGCCGCAGCGGCACAGCACACCAAACGGCTGGACAACCCGTTTCGCAAAGCGCTGTTCATCAGCCTGCTCAACCCCAAGGCGATTCTGTTTTTCGTGTCGTTTTTCATCCAGTTCGTCGATCCGCATTATCCGCACCCGGCGCTGTCGTTTCTGCTGCTGGGCATCATCGTGCAGTTTTTCAGCGCGCTGTACCTGTCGGTACTGATTTTTGGCGGTTCACGCGTGGCCGATGCGTTTCGCCGCAGACGGCGCTTGTCCGCACTGACCATGGGGCTGACCGGCACGGGATTTTTTGGCTTCGGCGTCAAACTCGCGCTGGCGGCGACGGCCAGGACCCATTGACACTATAGAACCCATCATTTTTTGAGACTCGCCCATGCCCAAGCGCAGCGACATCCACAGCATCCTCATCATCGGCGCCGGGCCGATCGTCATCGGCCAGGCCTGCGAGTTCGACTACTCGGGCGCGCAGGCGTGCAAGGCGCTGCGCGAGGAGGGCTACAAGGTCATTCTGGTCAACAGCAACCCGGCGACCATCATGACCGACCCGGAAACGGCCGACGTGACCTACATCGAGCCGATCACTTGGCAGGTGGTCGAGACCATCATCGACAAGGAGCGGCCCGACGCCATTCTGCCGACCATGGGCGGGCAGACCGCGCTGAACTGCGCGCTCGACCTGCACCGCAACGGCGTGCTCGCCAAATATGGCGTGGAGCTGATCGGCGCCCGGCCCGAGGCCATCGACATGGCCGAAGACCGGCAAAAGTTCAAGGACGCGATGACGCGCATCGGCCTGGAGTCGGCCCGCTCGGGCGTGGCGCACAGCCTGGATGAGGCCTGGGCCGTGCAAAAGCGCATCGGCTTTCCGGTGATCATCCGCCCGAGTTTTACGCTGGGCGGCACCGGCGGCGGCATTGCCTACAACCCGGAGGAGTTCGAGACCATCTGCAAGCGCGGGCTGGAGGCCTCGCCGACCTCGGAGCTGCTGATCGAGGAATCGCTGATCGGCTGGAAAGAATTCGAGATGGAGGTGGTGCGCGACAAGGCGGACAACTGCATCATCGTCTGCTCGATCGAAAACCTCGACCCGATGGGAGTGCACACCGGCGACTCGATCACCGTCGCGCCGGCGCAGACCCTGACCGACAAAGAGTATCAACGCATGCGCGACGCCAGCATTGCGGTGCTGCGCGAAATCGGCGTCGATACCGGCGGCTCCAACGTGCAGTTCGCGGTGAATCCGCGCGACGGGCGGCTGATCGTGATCGAAATGAACCCGCGGGTGTCGCGCTCGTCGGCGCTGGCGTCCAAGGCCACGGGGTTTCCGATCGCCAAGATCGCGGCCAAGCTGGCGGTGGGCTATACGCTGGATGAGCTGCGCAACGACATCACCGGCGGCGCCACCCCGGCGTCGTTCGAGCCGAGCATCGACTACGTCGTGACCAAGGTGCCGCGGTTTGCGTTCGAAAAATTCCCGCAGGCCGATGCACGGCTGACCACGCAGATGAAATCGGTCGGCGAGGTCATGGCCATCGGCCGCACCTTTCAGGAGAGTTTTCAGAAGGCGCTGCGCGGGCTGGAAGTCGGCGTCGACGGCATGAACGAAAAAACCCAGGACCGCGAGGTGCTGGAAAAGGAATTGGGCGAGCCGGGGCCGGAGCGCATCTGGTACGTGGGCGATGCGTTTGCCCAGGGCATGAGCCTGGACGAAGTGCACCAGCTGACCAAAATCGACCCGTGGTTTCTGGCGCAGATCCAGGACATCGTGCGCACCGAGCTGTGGCTGGAGCGCGAGTGCAAGCTGTCCACCCTCGACCGCGACACCTTGTGGCGCCTGAAGCAAATGGGCTTTTCCGACCGTCGCCTGGCCAAGCTGCTGCACACCAGCGAGCAGGCGGTGCGCGAGCGGCGGCGGCAGTTCGGCGTGCGCCCGGTGTACAAGCGCGTGGACACCTGCGCGGCCGAGTTCGCCACGCAGACTGCCTACCTCTACTCGACCTACGACGAGGAATGCGAGGCCGAGCCGACCGACCGAAAAAAAATCATGGTGCTCGGCGGCGGGCCCAACCGCATCGGCCAGGGCATCGAGTTCGATTACTGCTGCGTGCATGCGGCACTCGCGCTGCGCGAAGACGGCTTCGAGACCATCATGGTCAACTGCAATCCCGAGACCGTCTCCACCGACTACGACACCTCCGACCGGCTGTACTTCGAGCCGCTCACCCTGGAAGACGTGCTGGAAATCGTCGACAAGGAAAAGCCGGCCGGGGTGATCGTGCAGTATGGCGGGCAGACCCCGCTGAAACTCGCGCTCGACCTGGAAGCCAACGGCGTGCCCATCATCGGCACCAGCCCGGACATGATCGACATGGCCGAAGACCGCGAGCGCTTCCAGCATCTGGTCAACGATCTCGGGCTGCTGCAGCCGCCCAACCGCACTGCGCGCAGCGAGGGCGAGGCGCTGGCGCGCGCCGAGGAAATCGGCTACCCGCTGGTCGTGCGCCCGAGCTACGTGCTGGGCGGGCGGGCGATGGAAATCGTGCACGAGCAGCGCGATCTGGAGCGCTACATGCGCGAGGCGGTGAAGGTGAGCAACGATTCGCCGGTGCTGCTCGACCGCTTTCTCAACGACGCGATCGAGTGCGACGTCGATGCCATCTGCGACGGCGAGCAGGTGTTCATCGGCGGGGTGATGGAACACATCGAACAGGCCGGGGTGCACTCGGGCGACTCGGCCTGCTCGCTGCCGGCGTATTCGCTGTCGGCAGCCACCGTTGCCCGCATCAAGAAGCAGACCGTCAAGCTCGCTCGCGGGCTGAACGTGGTCGGGTTGATGAATGTGCAGTTTGCCATCCAGCAGCAGGACGGTGAAGACCGCATCTACCTGCTCGAAGTCAACCCGCGCGCCAGCCGCACCGTACCTTACGTGTCCAAGGCCACCGGCTTGCAGCTGGCCAAGATTGCCGCGCGCTGCATGGTCGGCCAGACGCTGGCGCAGCAGGGCGTTACCCGCGAGGTCACGCCGCCGTATTACTGCGTCAAGGAGGCGGTGTTTCCGTTCAACAAATTCCCCGGGGTCGACCCGATTCTCGGCCCGGAGATGAAGTCCACCGGCGAGGTCATGGGCGTGGGCCGCACGTTCGGCGAGGCGTTCGTCAAATCGCAGCTTGCCGCCGGAACCCGGCTGCCTGACCCGCGCGCCGGCGGCAAGGTGTTTCTGTCGGTCAAGCAGAGCGACAAGCCTGACGCCGTGGACATCGCCCGCCAGCTCGTCGCAATGGGTTTCGGCGTCGTTGCCACCCGCGGTACCGCCGCGGCGATCGCGGCGGCGGATGTGCCGGTGCAGGTGATCAACAAAGTCACCGAGGGGCGGCCGAATATCGTCGACATGATCAAAAACAACGACATCGTTCTGGTCATCAACACGGTCGAGGAACGGCGCAACGCCATTGCCGACTCGCGTGCCATCCGCACTTCAGCGCTGGCCGCACGGGTGACGACCTACACCACCATCTCCGGCGCACTGGCTGCGGTGCAGGGGATGAAGGAGCTGCAGAAAATCGCGGTTTATCCGCTGCAGTCCTTCACATCCGCGTAAAATCGGCTTTATCGGAGCACCGCAGCGCACTGGGCTGCGGTGCTCGTTTTTTTCCTGCTTCAACGGAGGCACCCTATGGCGACCCCCATGACGCGCAGAGGCGCGGAACAACTCAAGCAAGAGCTGCACCGGCTCAAAACCATCGAACGTCCGGCAGTGATCCAGGCCATCGCCGAGGCGCGGGCGCAGGGCGATCTGTCGGAAAACGCGGAATACGAGGCGGCACGTGACCGCCAGGGATTCATCGAGGGCCGTATCGCCGACATCGAAAGCAAGCTGGGTACGGCGCAAATCATCGATCCGAGCACGCTGCAGGCCGACGGCCGGGTGGTGTTCGGCGCCACGGTGGAACTGAGCGACGAATCCAGCGGCGAGCAGATCACCTACCAGATCGTCGGCGACGACGAAGCCGATCTCAAACAGGGCCGGATTTCGATCAATTCTCCCATTGCCCGTGCGCTCATCGGCAAAGAGGCCGGCGATGTCGCGCAGGTCGCCGCTCCCGGCGGCACACGACATTACGAAATTCTCGCGGTGCACTACCGATGATGAACCGTCGATTGCGCTGGCTGCTCGCCGCACTGTGGCTGGGTGGGCTGGCCGGCGTCGGGCTGATCGGCGCGCCGGTTGCGTTTGCCACCGTCCCGGAAAAAATGCTCGCCGCGGCGGTGGCGAGCAAAGGCTTTTACCTCATGGCGATCGCCTCGATCGTGCTTGGCGTGGCCATCACCGTTCTCGAACGCTGGCGTGGCCCGACGGCCCGCATGGACGCCGATCAACTCCTGCCGCTGGCCGGGGTGTTTTTCGCCGTGCTCGGCGAATTCGGCGTCGTGCCGCACTTGCTGCAGGCTGCCGTCACCCATTCGCCCCAGGCAGGCCTGTGGCACGGCCTGGCCAGCCTGGTGTACGCGCTGCAGGCGTTGTGCGTCGCCGCCTACGTCTGGCGCCTGCCCGGGCGGGAGGACTGATGCGTCGCGGAGGTGACGCAGCCGCTGCGCTCAGGGGCGGGGCAGTTTTTTGATGCTGCTCAGGCGCGGTTTGGCGCGCTTGACCTTGCCGCTGGCCGTCAGCCGCTGGTTGCCCAGCAGGGTGACGCGCTTGACCTTGGCGCGGTGCGTCGGGCTGGACGACGGCACGACGACCTTGACCACCCGGGGGGATTTGCCACGGCGCGGCGCGGCCTGCTCCTGCGCCGCCGGTTTCGGCCGGGGCCGGTAGATCACCAGCAGCTTGCCGATGGTCTGCACCGGGGCGGCGGCCAGCGTCTGGCAAATGGTCTGTAGGATGGTGCTGCGTTGTGCGGCATCGTCGCCGAACACGCGCACCTTGATCAGCTCGTGTGCCTTGAGCGCGCTGTCGATTTCCGCCATGTTCGCCGCGTTCAGCCCCTGCTCGCCAATGAGCACGACGGGCTTGAGGGCGTGGGCACGCGAGCGTAACGCGCTGCGCAATTGTGGGGTGAGTTCCAATGGAGTCATGAAAACTTGGGCGCACCAGCAGACAGGTCTGGCGCGTGGTCAAAAAGTGCTGGATTGTCGCTATTGTCCCTGAAGAACCCATGTCGAGTGCGAAAAAAAACAAATTCAGCAAAGCCTGGCTGCACGATCACGTCAACGATCCCTACGTCAGGCTGGCGCAGCGCGAGGGTTATCGCGCCCGCGCGGCGTACAAGCTCAAGGAAATCGATGAAGCCGAAGGCGTATTGCGCCCGGGGCAGATCGTCGTCGATCTGGGCAGCGCCCCGGGTTCGTGGTCACAGTACGCCCGCCAGCGCCTGATGCGCCACGGCGCCGTGCAGGGGATGATCGTCGCGCTGGACATGCTGCCGATGGAACCCGTGCCGGACGTGCATTTTTTGCAGGGCGATTTCCGCGAAGACGCGGTGGTGCAGGCACTCGAGCAGCAGCTGAGCGGACGAAAAGTCGACGTGGTGCTGTCGGACATGGCGCCGAATCTGACCGGCATCGCCTCGGCCGATGCCGCGCGCATCGAGCACTTGAGCGAACTCGCGCTCGAATTTGCGCAGCGCTGGCTGCAGCCACAGGGGACGATGGTGATCAAAACGTTCCATGGCAGCTATTACAGCCAGATCGTCCGCCGGTTCAAACTGACGTTCGAACAGGTCAAGGCGATCAAGCCCCAGGCGTCGCGTGACAAATCGGCCGAAACCTTCCTTCTGGCGCGGAACCTCAAACACGGCCTTCCGGGCTGAAGGGTACGGCGTGGCAGCTTGTGATTTGTCAAATTCGATCAGATTGATGAATTCAATAGCCCATTGAGACGCATCGGAATTGGCCAATTGCCGTGACGGCGAGCTTGAAATGCCTAAAATGCCCCCACATGCGATGCAAGTCCGCTTGCCCTGTTTCTGGAGGTCGGTTTGAATAATCAGTGGTTTTCCAAAATTGCGATTTGGCTCGTGATCGGCTTGGTGCTGTTCACGGTGTTCAAACAGTTTGACCGTCCGCAGCAGGCTTCCGACGCGGTGAGCTACACCCAGTTCATGCAGGACGCCAAGGCAGGGCGGATCAAGAAAGTCATCGTGCACCAGAGCGGCGTGCTCGACGTGACCACGTCGGAGGGACGGCGCTTCAGCCTGACTTCGCCGGGCGATCTGTGGATGGTCGGCGACCTGGTGAAAGACGGGGTCGAAGTCATTGGCGCGCCGCGGCAGGAACAGTCCTTCCTCACGCAGATTTTCATTTCCTGGTTCCCGATGCTGTTGCTCATCGGCGTGTGGGTGTATTTCATGCGCCAGATGCAGGGTGGCGGCCGCGGAGGGGCGTTCAGTTTCGGTAAATCCAAGGCCCGCCTGCTCGACGAATCGAGCAATACCGTGACGTTTGCTGACGTCGCCGGCTGCGACGAGGCCAAGGAAGACGTCAAGGAACTGGTCGATTTTCTGCGTGATCCGCAAAAATTCCAGAAACTTGGCGGGCGCATTCCCCGCGGTGTGCTGCTCGTCGGCCCGCCCGGTACCGGCAAAACCCTGCTCGCCAAGAGCATCGCCGGCGAAGCCAAGGTGCCGTTTTTCACCATTTCCGGTTCGGACTTCGTCGAAATGTTCGTCGGCGTCGGTGCGTCGCGCGTGCGTGACATGTTCGAAAACGCGAAAAAGCACGCGCCCTGCATCATTTTCATCGACGAAATCGACGCCGTGGGCCGGCATCGCGGCGCCGGTCTGGGCGGCGGCAACGACGAACGCGAGCAGACGCTGAACCAGATGCTGGTGGAAATGGACGGCTTCGACACCAATCTCGGGGTGATCGTGATCGCCGCGACCAACCGCCCGGACATTCTCGACCCGGCCCTGCTGCGCCCGGGCCGTTTCGACCGCCAGGTTTACGTGACCTTGCCGGACATTCGCGGCCGCGAGCAGATTCTGCAGGTGCACATGCGCAAGATCCCCGTGGGCAGCGACATCCGCCCCGACATCCTCGCCCGGGGCACCCCGGGGTTCTCCGGCGCCGATCTGGCCAATCTGGTCAACGAGGCAGCGCTGTTTGCCGCGCGGCGTAACGCCCGCGTGGTGGAAATGGAGGATTTCGAACGCGCCAAAGACAAAATCATGATGGGCGCCGAGCGCAAGAACATGGTGATGCCCGAAGAGGAGCGGCGTAATACGGCGTATCACGAATCCGGCCATGCCCTGGTGGCGATGCTGTTGCCCAAAACCGATCCGGTGCACAAGGTGACGATCATCCCGCGCGGTCGGGCGCTGGGTGTGACCATGCAGCTGCCGGAAAACGACCGCTACAGCATGGACAAGGAGCGCATGCTCAACATGATTTCGGTGCTGTTCGGCGGGAGGATTGCCGAAGAGGTGTTCATGAACCAGATGACCACCGGGGCGAGCAACGATTTCGAACGCGCCACGCAGTTGGCGCGCGACATGGTCACGCGCTATGGCATGACCGAATCGCTCGGCCCCATGGTTTACGCCGAGAACGAAGGTGAGGTCTTCCTTGGCCGTTCGATCACCAAGACCACGCACGTGTCTGAACAGACCATGCAGAAGGTCGATGCGGAAATCCGCCGCATCATCGACGAACAGTACGCGCTGGCGCGCCGGCTGATCGAGGAAAACAAAGACAAAATGCACGCCATGGCCGCGGCACTGCTCGAATGGGAAACGATCGATGCCGACCAGCTGGCCGACATCATGGCCGGGCGCGAACCCCGGCCGCCCAAGCTGCCGCCCAGCAGCGGACCGAGCTCGGCGCCCAAAGCACCGTCTGCTCCGGCCACTGGCACGGCTGCCGATACACCATCAGCCACGGCAGCCTGATCGTCCGCAATCATCACGCCGGCCCGGTCCCAGACCGGGCCGATTTTTTTGGGAGTGTGTCGATGCCTCTGGTGTGGAAAACTGCACGTTTCGAACTCGCCCTCGACCGCCCGCTGGTCATGGGCATCGTCAATGTGACGCCGGATTCGTTTTCCGATGGCGGGCTGCACGCTGAAGCAGCACAGGCCATCGCGCACGCGCAGACACTCATCGAACAGGGGGCCGATGTCCTGGATGTCGGCGGAGAATCGACCCGCCCGGGCTCGCCACGGCTGACGCCGCAGCAGGAATGGACGCGCATCGGCCCGGTGCTGCGCGAGGTCGTGCGCTGGAATGTGCCGGTTTCGGTCGATACCTATCACCCGCAAACCATGCAACGCGCGATCGACCTGGGAGTGGATGTCATCAACGACATTTTTGCCCTGCGCCAGCCCGGCGCCGTCGACGTCGTCGCGCGTTCCGCCGTCGGCGTCTGCCTGATGCACATGCAGGCAGAGCCGGGCACGATGCAGCTGGCACCGCATTACGACGACGTCGGCGCGGAGGTGCGCACGTTTTTGCACGACCGCGCGGCTGCGCTGCGCTCGAGCGGAATCGCTGCGAGCCGCATCGCCCTCGATCCGGGGTTTGGCTTTGGCAAATCGCTCGAACACAATCTGCAACTGGCACACGGTCTTGGGGCACTGGCCACCGAGGAGTATCCGCTGCTAGTGGGCGTGTCACGCAAGTCGATGATCGGTGCGCTCACCGGCCGCGACGTGTCGCAGCGGCTGGCGGGTAGTCTGGCCGCCGCGCTGGCGTGCGTCGCCGCAGGGGCGCACATCGTGCGCGTGCACGACGTTGCGGCCACGGTCGATGCGATTAAAGTATGGCGCGCGATGCGCGGTTGATACGCGCCGGGCAAAATGGGGGAAATGCAATGAGCAGACGGTATTTCGGCACCGATGGGGTCCGCGGGCAGGTGGGCAAGAGTCCGATCGTGCCCGAGTTCGGCCTGCGCCTTGGCCACGCCGCCGGCAAGGTGTTGCGTGCGCAGGGTGTGCAGCGCCCGACGGTGCTGATCGGTAAAGACACGCGCATCAGCGGCTATCTGCTCGAGGCGGCGCTGGAGTGCGGTTTCATCGCTGCGGGCTGCGACGTGGTGCTCGTCGGGCCGTTGCCCACCCCCGGCGTCGCTTACCTCACGCGCGCGCTGCGACTGGACCTCGGGTGCGTCATCAGCGCGTCGCACAACCCCTACGCCGACAACGGTATCAAGTTTTTTTCTGCCAGCGGCAGCAAGCTGCCCGATGCGTGGGAGATCGACGTCGAGGCCGGCCTGGACACGGCGCAGGGCTGTGTGTCCTCTGAGCAACTCGGCAAGGCGCGGCGGCTCGACGACGCGGCGGGGCGCTATATCGAGTTCTGCAAGAGCACGTTTCCCAACCACATGACGCTCAAGGGGCTGCGCCTGGTGGTCGATTGCGCCCACGGTGCGGCCTACCACATCGCCCCCGCGGTCTTTCACGAGCTCGGCGCCGATGTCGTCACCATTGGCGTGTCACCCGACGGTTTCAATATCAACAAAGGCGTCGGCGCGACCTCGCCGCAGGCACTGATCGATGCCGTGCGTGCGCATCGCGCAGATTACGGCATTGCCCTCGATGGCGACGCCGACAGACTGCAAATGGTCGATGCCAGCGGGCGGCTGTTCAACGGCGACGAATTGCTCTACCTGCTGGCAATGGACCGCAAACCGGCGGGTGTCGTGGGCACGCTGATGACCAACCTCGCGGTGGAAAAAGCCTTGCGCGACCACGGCATGCAATTCGTCCGCGCCGCCGTCGGGGACCGCTACGTGCTCGAAGAACTTCTGGCTCGTGGCTGGCAGCTCGGCGGTGAAGGCTCTGGTCACCTGTTGCTGCTCGACCGTCAGACCACCGGAGACGGCATCGTTTCGGCGCTGCAAATCCTCGAACTCGTCGTGCGCAGCGGACGAGGGCTGGCCGACTTGCTCTCTGGTCTCACGCTGTATCCGCAAAGTCTGATCAACGTGCGCTTGCCGCAGGGGATGGACTGGAAAACGCACGAAGCATTCGGCCGCGCACGGGCTGCCGTTGAACGTCACCTCGACGGGGCGGGGAGGGTGTTGATTCGCCCCAGTGGCACCGAACCGGTGTTGCGCATCATGGTCGAGCATCCCGACCCGCAGCAGGCCGAGCAGCACGCCAGACAGCTGCAGGCTGCGTTGCCTGGGGTTTGAAGGGCCCGCGCATCAGCCTACCCCGACGGCTGATGCAGCAAAAATGTAACCAGACGTAATTAAATTGTCACAAAATGTTCATAGGCTATCGCTACGCGCTCATGACAGCGTGGTTCTCTCTCGCGGAGTAATTAGCCATGAATCTCAAAACGATTGCCGCAGCGCTGGCCGCCTGTGCCGTGTTGACCTTTGCCCCGGCAACGCAGGCGCAGTCGGTCGATGTCGATGCGGCATTGCCCAGCTACGAAAAAGTCGCCGGGGTTTCCGGCAACTTCACCAGCATCGGCTCGGACACCCTCAACAACCTGATGACCCTGTGGGCCGAGGCCTACAAGCGCTACTACCCCAACGTCAACATCCAGATCCAGGGGGCGGGTTCGTCGACCGCGCCGCCGGCGCTGACCGAGGGTACGTCCAACTTTGGCCCGATGAGCCGGATGATGAACGCCAAGGAAATCGAGGCGTTCGAGAAAAAGCATGGCTACAAGCCGACTGCGGTGCCGGTAGCCATCGATGCGCTAGCCGTCTACGTCAACAAGGACAACCCGATCAAGGGCCTGACCATGCCGCAGGTCGACGCGATTTTCTCCTCCACCCGCAAGTGCGGCTACCCCACCGACATCACCAAGTGGGGGCAGGTCGGGCTGACCGGCGAGTGGGCCGACCGCACGATTGCCCTTTACGGACGCAACTCCGTGTCCGGCACCTACGGCTACTTCAAGGAGCATGCGCTGTGCAAGGGTGACTTCAAGAAAAACGTCGCCGAGCAGCCGGGTTCGGCCTCGGTGGTGCAGAGCGTGACCGGGCAGATCAACGCCATCGGCTACTCGGGCATCGGCTACAAGACCTCGGGCGTGCGCGCCGTGCCGCTGGCGAACAAGGAAGGCCAGCCGTTCGTCGAGGCCGATGCCAAGCATGCCATCGATGGCAGCTACCCGCTGGCACGGGTGCTGTACATCTACGTCAACAAAAAACCCAACCAGCCCCTGCCGCCGATGGAACGCGAGTTCTTCAAAATGGTGCTGTCCAAGCAGGGACAGACCGTGGTGGTGAAGGACGGTTTCGTTCCGCTGCCGGCGAAGATGGCGGAAAAAGCGCTGGCTGAAGTTCTCAAGTAACAACTCGCCGCCGGGCCGGCAAACCGGCCCTTGCCGCCCTGATTCAGGAGAATTTCATGCTTGCAACAACGTCGCGCGTCAGCGCAGCACTCATCATGGCCGCGTTGCTCGGGCTGGCCTCTGGCTGTGCCACCCAGCACGCGTCCAAACCTGCGGCGGAGCAGACCGCTGCCAAACCGGCCACGCAGGAGCAACAGCATCTGTTCATCGCCTACAACGACGACAACGGTCGGATTTACGTGCTGGGGGATCCGGCGCTGTACCGGTTGTATCTGCAGACCGGTGAAGTCGCTCTGACCCGTACCCGTGTGGGTGCCGGCCCCGATGGGGCCACCGTGGTCTTCGGGATGAACAAAGAGGACGCCAAAACCGGCGGCCCCACGCTGGCCGAACAGTTCTATGACGGCTCGAAACAGCCGCAAGGGCCGTTCTACGGCGAAGTGTTCAAGGGCGGCCGCTTCTACGTGTTCAACGACTGGAAGGACATGGCCGACTATCTCAAGCACGGTGAAGTGGCGTTGACCTACACCGAAGTCGGCGCAGGGCCAGATGGAGAAACGGTGGTTTACGCGCTGAACAAGGAGAGCGCGAAAAACGGGCCGCCGACCGCGGCGATCGCCCAGTTCCATCGTCTGCATCCTGCCCGACAAAAAGCCGCGCAGTAAAGCGCAGCGGGGGAGGGCGAGGCCTTGCGCCTCCCCCGCAGCAACCGTCCCCCGCGCCGGTGTGCTGACGCATTGCCGATTCCGATATGACTGACGACTCTCTCGACGCTGCTGCGGCGCTGCCGCAGCAGCCCGCAGCGCGTGCCGCCGCCACCTCCGCGGCGTCGAACCTCACGACCATCGCCGGCGCGATGCGCCGCCGTTTGTGGGCTGACTGGCTGTTCAAGAAGGTGATGACTCTCGGCGGCGTCAGCGTGCTCGTTGCCATCACCCTGATTTTTTTCTACCTCGCCAGCGTGGCCTTGCCGCTGTTCAGGCCCGCTGCGGTCGATGACTGGAAAACCCGCGCCGTCCCTGGCGGCGTGGCGCAACAAACCGGCATGCTGACCGCGGAAGAGCAGGCGGAGATCGGCGCGCGCATCACGCGTCAGGGGGATGTGGAGTTTTTCGACCTCAGAAACGGCCAAAGCCGCGGGGAGGTACGCATACCCATTCCAGCCGACGTGCGCATGACCGCGTTTGCCGCAGCCGATCCGCAAACCGGCGTGTTCGGTTACGGCCTGTCCGATGGCCGTGTGGTCGTGGCGCAAACGCACTACGCCGTGTCATTCGACGCCAACAACAAGCGGCGCATTGCGCCTGCCGTCGAGTACCCTCTGGGACAGGACCCGCTGGACATCGGATTGCAGGGGCGGGCCGTGCGCAAACTGGCGCTGCAGCTCGACAAGGACGGCAACGCGACGTTCGCCGCGCTGAGCGAAGACGGCCGCATCCACATTGCAGCGAAGACCGCCAAAACCAACCTGATCACCGGGGACAAAACCTGGGATTCGGTGACCTCGGTCGTCGATGGCGTCTGGCGCGATGTGTTCAAGCTCATTGTCGAAGTCCGGCAGCGGGAGCTCTACATCGCGCACGATGCCCGCTACATCACCCATGTCGACCTCAACGACAAGGCCGCGCCGAAGCTCGCCGAAAAGGTGCAGGTGGCCGCAGCCGACGACGAAATCAGCGCACTGGAGGTTTTGTCCGGCGGCTTTTCGCTGATCGTCGGCAGCCAGTCGGGCAAGCTCGACCAATGGTTTCCGGTGCGCAACCTCGACAACCGCTTCATTCTGACGCACATCCGCAGTTTCAAGCCGATGGACGGTGCGGTGACGGCGCTTGCCCCCGAGGTGTTCCGCAAAGGCTTTGCCGCAGGGGACAGCCAGGGCCACGCCGCACTGTACTACGCCACCTCAGACCGTCTGCTCTGGCGTGACCACGTCGGCCCCGGGCCGATCCAGGCGATGGGGCTGTCGCCGCGCGCCAACGCGCTGCTGGTGCAGACCGGCGATGGGCAATTGCACACCGCGCGGGTCGAAAACGAATACCCGGAGGTGTCGTTCAGCGCGCTGTGGCAGAAGGTCTGGTACGAGAGCTACGAAAAGCCGGACTACATCTGGCAGTCGGCCGCCGCGACCAACGACTTCGAGCCCAAGTTCAGCCTGGCGCCGCTGACCCTGGGCACACTCAAGGCTGCCTTCTACGCCATGTTGCTGGCCACGCCGCTGGCGATTCTGGCCGCGATCTACAGCGCCTATTTCATGTCGCCGCGCACCCGGCGCATCGCCAAGCCCTCTCTGGAACTGATGGAGGCGTTGCCGACGGTGATTCTGGGCTTTCTCGCCGGGTTGTGGCTGGCCCCGCTGGTGGAGAACAACCTGCCGGCCACGCTGTTGAGCTTTGTGTTCATTCCGCTGTTTGTGCTGATTGCCGCCTTTGTCTGGCATCTGCTGCCTGAAGGCCTGCGCAACCGCGTGCCCGCCGGATGGGAGGCGATGCTGCTGCTCGGCGTGGTGATGTTTGCGATCTGGCTGGCGTTCCAGCTCGGCCACCCGATCGAGGCGCAGTTCTTTGGTGGCGACATGCCGCATTGGATCGGCAAGGAACTGGGCATTCACTACGAGCAGCGCAACTCGCTGGTGGTCGGCATCGCGATGGGTTTTGCCGTGACGCCGACGATTTTCTCCATCGCCGAAGACGCCATTTTCAGCGTGCCGCGGCACCTCACCACCGGCTCGCTGGCGCTCGGCGCAACGCCCTGGCAGACGCTGAAAAACGTCGTGCTGCCCACGGCCAGCCCGGGCATTTTCTCGGCGGTGATGATCGGCATGGGGCGCGCGGTGGGCGAGACCATGATCGTGCTGATGGCCACCGGCAACACTGCGGTGATGAACCTCAGCCTGTTCACCGGCTTTCGCACGCTCGCGGCCAACATCGGCGTGGAAATGCCCGAGGCGGCGGTGGGGACCACGCACTTCCGCCTGCTGTTCGTCGCCGCACTGGTGCTGTTTGCCTTCACCTTCGTGGTCAACACCGTGGCCGAGCTGGTGCGGCAGCGGCTGCGTCAGAAGTATTCGGTGATCTGAGGCGCGGCTCGCGCGAGGTTCGTATATGAGAAAGTGGATCAAATCGGGCGCGCCCTGGGTCTGGCTGACTGCCGGGGGCATGGCGCTGGCGCTGGTGCTGGTGTTCGCGGTGCTGTGGCTGACGGCTGCGCGCGGGCTGGTGTATTTCTGGCCGTCGCCGGTGGTGCAGACCACCTACACCCAACCCGACGGCAAGACGGTGCGGCTGATCGGCGAGGTCAAGGAAGTCGAGGAGGTGTCGCGCAAACGCCTGGCCGATGCCGGCTTCAAGAACCTGCCGGGCGATGCGCCGTTCGTCAACCGGCTGCTGTTCAAGCTCGGCAACCGCGACCTGACCGGCGCGGATTTCAAATGGTTCCCTGAGCCACTGCTGGGCGCGTTCACCTACCCGCGCGACTTGCTGACGGTCGAGCGGCACGAGTGGGGCAATTTTTACGGCCATCTGGTGGCCGTCACTGAAAACGGTCGGGTGATCGCCAGCGACGAAGCCGCATGGCCGGTGTTGCAGCAGCGGGTGGCCCGCGCTGACCGGCTGTTCAAGTCGATCCACCGCGTCGAAAAGGTCGACATCGGCAACGTCAACTACGAACTGGAGCAGCTGCGGCTGCAGGAGCGGCGGCTGCAGTTGCGCGGCAAGCTCGACACCATCGAGAAGGAACGCATCGCCAACGAGCGCGCTGCCGATGAAAAGCAGTTCGCCGCGCTGCAGCAGCGGCTGGAGCAGCTGCGCACCGAGATCGCCCGCGACGCGGTGATCGTCGAAACCGCCAGCGGCGACAAGGTGACGATTCCGCTGGCGAAGGTGGCGCAGGTCTACCGCCCGAACGACATGTCCTTCGGGCAGAAAGTCGGCTTCTACTTCGCCAAGCTCTGGGCCTTCATCACCGAAGACCCGCGCGAAGCCAACACCGAAGGCGGCATTTTCCCGGCGATTTTCGGCACAGTGATGATGGTGATGCTGATGACCGTGCTGGTCATGCCGCTGGGGGTGGTCGCCGCGGTCTACATGCGCGAGTACGCCGGCAACGGTCCGATGATCCGCATCATCCGCATTGCGGTGAACAACCTCGCCGGGGTGCCGTCGATCGTCTATGGCGTGTTTGGCCTAGGCTTTTTCGTCTACTTTCTCGGCGGCAACATCGACCGGCTGTTCTTTGCCGAGTCGCTGCCGGCGCCGACCTTCGGCAGCCCCGGCATCCTGTGGGCCTCGCTGACCCTGGCCATCCTCACCCTGCCGGTGGTCATCGTCTCCACTGAGGAGGGGTTGGCGCGGGTGCCGCGCAGCCTGCGCGACGCCAGCCTGGCGCTGGGCGCAACCAAGGCCGAAACCCTGTGGCGCACCGTGCTGCCGATGGCCAGCCCGGCGATGATGACCGGGCTGATCCTCGCCGTGGCCCGTGCCGCCGGCGAGACCGCGCCGCTGATGCTGGTCGGCGTGGTCAAGCTTGCGCCCAACCTGCCGCTGGACAGCCACTTCCCGTACTTCCACCTCGAGCGCCAGTTCATGCACTTGGGCTTTCATATCTACGACGTCGGCTTCCAGAGCCCCAACGTCGAGGCGGCGCGGCCTCTGGTCTACGCCACGGCATTCCTGCTGGTGCTGGTGATCGTCGCGCTCAACCTCACCGCCGTGTCCATCCGCAACCGGCTGCGCGAGAAATATCGCGGCCTGGAAAGCATTTGACCCCCGGAAATTTTCACCATGTCCGCCCTCTCTCCCACCCTCCATGCGGATGCCCCGCGCCGCGCTACTGTCGATCTGTCCTCCATCGTGCGCCCGAACACGTCGACTCCGGGACAGCCAGTGACCAACAGCTTTTCGGTGCGTCAGGTCAACCTGTGGTACGGCAGCTCACAGGCGCTGCAGGCCATCGACATGGACATTCCCGCCAAGCGGGTGACCGCGCTGATCGGCCCGTCGGGTTGCGGCAAATCCACGCTGCTGCGTTGTTTCAACCGCATGAACGACCTGGTCGAGAACTGCCGCGTCGAGGGGCAGATCGTGCTCGATGGGGTGAATATCTACGACCGCGTAGTCAACGTCGCGCAGTTGCGGCAGCGCGTGGGCATGGTGTTCCAGAAACCCAACCCCTTTCCAAAGTCGGTGTACGAAAACGTCGCGTATGGCCTGCGCATTCTTGGCGTGCGTGACAGACACCGGCTGGATGAAAGCGTCGAGCGCGCGCTGCGCCGCGCCGCGCTGTGGGACGAGGTGAAGGATCGACTGCAGGTTTCGGGCATGAGCTTGTCGGGCGGACAGCAGCAACGCCTGGTCATCGCCCGCGCACTGGCGCTTGAACCCGAGGTGCTGCTGCTCGACGAGCCGACCTCGGCGCTGGACCCGATTTCCACCGCCAAGGTCGAGGAGCTCGTCGCCGAATTGCGCAACGACGTGACCATCATCATCGTCACGCACAACATGCAGCAGGCCGCGCGGGTGTCGGACTACACGGCGTACATGTACCTGGGCAGGCTGATCGAATTCGGCGAAACCGATCAGATTTTCCTCAAGCCCCGCCGACAGGAAACCGAGGATTACATCACCGGTCGCTTCGGCTGAAGGCCGGGCAAGGTTTCTTGCCGCTCAGGCCGTCGAGAAGGCAGGGCGGTGCAGGGAGTGAAAGCGTGCCGTCACGGGAGCATGACACTGTCATATGATTGTCACACTCCATTCCTAGGATGCCTGGGTGCTCTCGATCGCACAGTCCCATTCTCAGGAGAATTCGATATGCCTATCAACCGTCGTGCCTTTGCCAAAGCCGCTGCAGCGCTTGCAGTGTCCGGAGTGCTGGGCGCCGCTGCGGTCACGACCGCCTTTGCCGGTGTCAGCCTGACCGGTGCCGGCAGCACCTGGGTCTACCCGCTGGTCGCCAAGTGGTCTGCCGCCTACGAAAAGGAAACCGGCAACAAGATCAACTACCAGTCCATCGGCTCCGGCGGCGGCATCGCCCAGATCAAGGCCGGCACCGTGGCCTTCGGCGCCAGCGACATGCCGCTCAAGCCCGAAGAACTGGCCAAGGACGGCCTGATCCAGTTCCCCACCGCGGTGGCGGGCGAGGACCTGGTCTACAACCTGCCGGGCATCAAGCCGGGTGAGCTGATCCTCAGCGGCCCGGTGGTCGCCGACATCTACCTCGGCAAGATCAAGAAGTGGAACGACCCGGCGATCGCCAAGCTCAACCCGGGCGTGAAGCTGCCCGACATGAACATCACCGTGGTCCACCGCTCCGACGGCTCGGGCACCACCTTCACCTTCGCCGACTACCTGTCCAAGGTCAGCCCGGAGTGGAAGGAAAAGGTCGGCGCCAACACCTCTTTGAACTGGCCCACCGGGGTCGGCGGCAAGGGTAACGAGGGCGTGGCGGCTTACGTGCAGCGCATCCCCGGCGCCATCGGCTACGTCGAGTACGCCTACATCCTCGAAAACAAGCTGGCCTACGCCCGCATGATCAACCGCGACGGCAAGGTCGTCAGCCCCAGCCTCAAGGGTTTCCAAGATGCCGCGGCGCACGTCGATTTCAACAAGGCGCAGGATTTTTACGTCATCCTGACCGATCACACCGGCCCCGATACCTGGCCGATTTCCGGCTGCACCTGGCAGATTCTGCGCAAGGCGGCGCCGAAAGAGACCAACGAGGAAGTGACCAAATTCTTCCTCTGGGGCTTCGAAAAAGGCCAGGCGATGGCCGAATCGATCGCTTTCGGCCCGCTGCCGCAAAGCACGGTTGACGTAATCAAAGCCTACTGGAAGAAAAATCTGGGGATCTGATCCCCGTTACCGAGCATCACCATGAATGGTTCCGAGGTTATGACGGCACAGCGCATCGAAGACGCCGCCACTTCGGAACAAAAATCCGCGCGGAAGACGGGTTCTTCCGTTGCGGATTTTTTGTTCCGCAAAGGCACGGGGGTAGTGGCTTTCATCGTCGCTGCCACCTTGCTGGCGATTATGGTGTCGCTGATCATCGAAGGATGGCAGGCATTGCATACCTTCGGCTGGAAATTTTTGGTCACCAGCACCTGGGACCCGGTGACCAATGTGTACGGCGCTCTGGTGTTCATCGTCGGCACATTGGTCAGCTCGGCAATCGCCATGCTCATCGCCGTGCCGGTGAGTTTCGGCATTGCACTGTTCATTTCCGAACTGTCGCCGCGCTGGCTGCGCGGGCCGATTTCGGCACTGATCGAATTACTCGCAGCGATCCCCAGCATCATTTATGGCATGTGGGGCCTACTCGTCTTCGCTCCGCGATTTGCTCAGATCGAGCCGTGGATTAACGACCATCTTGGCGCCATACCCTGGATCGGCGTCCTGTTTCAAGGCCCGCCGATGGGTATTGGCATGCTCACCGCAGGCATTGTGCTGGCGATCATGGTCATTCCCTTCATTGCCTCCATCATGCGCGACGTGTTCATGATCACACCGCCCGCACTGAAAGAATCCGCCTATGCCCTGGGCGCGACGACATGGGAGGTGGCACGGTACGTCATCCTGCCATTCACCCGAACCGCCGTCACCGGCGGGATTTTTCTCGGTCTGGGCCGTGCGCTGGGCGAAACCATGGCGGTCACTTTCATCATCGGCAATGCCAACAATCTGAGCGCCAGCCTGCTGATGCCGGGCAGCTCGATTGCCTCCGTCATTGCCAATGAATTCACCGAAGCGACGACCAGCCTGTATAAATCGTCGCTGCTGGCGCTGGGCTTGATTTTGTTCGTCATCACCCTGATCGTGCTGGCGCTGGCCAAACTGCTGCTCCTGCGTCTGGATGCCAGCATGGAGGGCAGGAAATCATGATGTCTCTGTATACCAAGCGGCAATTGATCAATCTGGTCAATATGACCATTGCCGTGTTGATGACATTATTCGGCATTTTCTGGGTCGTCTGGATTCTGTGGACCACACTGCGCTATGGGTTGCCAGCCATCAACCTGCATTTGTTCACACAGGACACGCCGCCGCCTGGGTCTGAGGGCGGTGGTTTGCGTAACGCCTTCGTCGGCAGTCTGATCCTGCTCGCCATCGCCGTGGTGATCGGCACACCAATTGGCGTGCTCGCCGGCACCTGGCTGGGTGAATTCGCCGTCAAACACAAACTCGGCGCCATCGTGCGGTTTCTCAATGACATCCTGCTCAGCGCGCCATCGATTGTCATCGGTTTGTTCGCCTACGCGATTCTGGTCGATCCGCTGGGGCATTTTTCCGCATTTTCCGGAGGTGTCGCGCTTGCGCTGATTTTGATTCCTGTCGTCGTGCGCACGACCGATGAAATGCTGCGTCTGGTTCCCGGCTCGCTGCGCGAGGCCGCCATCGCTCTCGGAACACCCTACTGGAAGATGGTGACCAAAATTACCTGGAAGGCAGCATCCACCGGGATTTTGACCGGCATCATTCTCGGCGTTGCCCGGATCAGCGGGGAGACGGCACCACTGCTGTTCACGGCGTTGAACAACCAGTATTACAGCAATGACCTGTGGCACCCGATCGCCAACCTTCCGGTCGTGATCTTCCAGTTCGCCATGAGCCCGTACGCCAACTGGCAGCAAATGGCCTGGGCAGGCGCTTTCATCGCCGTCGTCTTCATTCTCGCCTTGAGTCTTGGATCGCGCTGGTTGATCAACCGCGGCGGCCCCAAAATTTGAGGCGTATTCCATCACTTTTTCTTGCACTGCCCATGTCAATCGTCTCTCCGGCTTCGACGCAGGACGCAACGTCAGCATCAACGGCGACGGAAAGCGCTGTCAAAAATCTGCCCATCAAAATCCGCACGCGCAACCTGAATTTTTATTACGGCAATTTCCGTGCGATCAAGGACGTCAATCTCGATATTCCACAGAATCAGGTCACGGCATTCATCGGCCCATCGGGCTGCGGCAAATCGACGCTGCTGCGCATGTTCAACCTGATGTATGCGCTTTATCCCGGACAACGTGCGGAAGGCGAGATCAATATCGATGGCGAAAACATCCTGACGTCAAAGAAAAACATTTCGCTGATCCGAGCAAAAATCGGCATGGTTTTTCAAAAACCGACCCCATTTCCGATGTCCATTTATGAGAACATCGCCTTTGGCGTGCGGCTCTACGAAAAACTCAGCCGTGCCGAAATGGACGAACGTGTCGAGGCCAGTCTGACCAAGGCAGGGTTGTGGGCTGAAGTCAAGGACAAGCTGCAGCAAAATGGCATGAGTTTGTCTGGCGGGCAGCAGCAGCGTCTGTGCATTGCCCGTGGCATTGCCATCCGGCCTGAAGTCTTGCTTCTCGATGAGCCCACCTCGGCGCTGGATCCGATTTCCACCGCCAAGGTTGAAGAGCTCGTCACGGAGCTGAAAAAGGACTACACGGTGGTCATCGTGACGCACAACATGCAGCAGGCTGCGCGCATTTCGGATTTTACAGCCTATATGTATCTAGGCGAAATGATCGAATTCGGTGAAACCGACCAGATTTTCCTCAAACCGAAAAAGCAGGAAACAGAAGACTACATCACCGGCCGCTTCGGTTGAGGTGACGACTGGCTGCTGACGATTCGATTCAACCACTTTCAGGCGACGATCATGGAAAACAAACCGCACCTGTCGACTCAATTCGATGCTGAAATCAACTCGGTTTCGACCCGTGTACTCGAAATGGGGGGGCTGGTCGAGTCGCAACTGGCGCAGTCGATTTATGCGCTGCGGCATCTGGACATCGATGCTGCGCGTACGGTGCTGCAGGTGGAAAAGCGCGTGAATCAAATGGAAGTCGATATCGATTCCGATGTCACGCAAATCATTGCCAAACGCCAGCCTACCGCACGCGATTTACGCCTGCTCATTGCCATCTCCAAGACCATTACCAATCTGGAACGGGCCGGAGACGAGGCCGCGCGCATAGCGCGGATGGCGCGGGACATCGTTGAAAACGGCTCGACTGTCGCCATTGGCATCAGTGATCTGCAGCATGCGGCGGACCTGGCGATCGAGCAATTGCGCAAATCACTCGATGCGTTTGCCCGTCTCGACGAAAAGGCAGCGGTCGATATTGTCGAGGCCGACAGCCGGATCGACGATGAATTCGACGGCTTTACGCGCAAAGTCATCACCCACGTCATGGAAGACCCGCGCACGATCTCGACCATGCTGGACATGATGTTTGTCGCCAAAGCCATCGAGCGCATCGGTGATCACGCCAAGAGCATTGCAGAGTTTGTCATTTACATCGTTCGTGGCCTGGATGTTCGCCATAACAAGGAAGCATTCCGTGAAGTCGCCGGCTCGCTTTGATCTGCGCGCTTTTGTGCTGCTGTCGTTTCCATGATGTCGTTTCCATTTTCCACGCCGTCAATCCATGAGTCTGTCGAGTAATATTTTGATTGTCGAGGACGAGCCGGCGATTGCCGAATTGCTGGCAATCAATCTGCAGCATGCCGGACATTGCCCGATCCGCGCAGCCAGTGCTGAGGAAGCGCTGCGCGTCATCCGCGACGTATTGCCCGATGTCCTGCTGATCGACTGGATGCTGCCCGGCATGTCGGGTGTGGCGTTGGCCCGGGCGCTGCGCGCCGACTCACGCACCAAGGGGATCCCCATCATTTTGCTGACCGCTCGCGGCGAGGAAGGGGACAAGGTGCAAGGCCTGGATGCGGGTGCCGACGACTACATCACCAAGCCGTTCTCGCCCAAGGAACTGCTGGCGCGGATTCGCGCCGTGTTGCGGCGGCGTGCGCCGCAACTCACCGATGAACTGGTCGAAATGGGCGGGCTGTCGGTCGATCCGTCGAGCCGGCGCGCGCTCTACAAGAAAAACGGTCGCGATGCCGTCGAAATCCGCCTTGGCCCGACCGAGTTCAAACTGCTGCATTACCTGATGGCGCACCCCGAGCGGGTGCACAGCCGCGGTGCACTGCTCGACAAGGTCTGGGGCGACCATGTGTTCATCGAGGAGCGCACGGTCGATGTGCATATCAAGCGCTTGCGGGAGGCGCTGTCGCAGGTGCAGTGTGCCGACATGGTCGAAACGGTGCGTGGTGCCGGGTACCGGTTCAGCGCGCAAAACAGGGCCGCGCAAGCCTCCGCCGCCTGATCGGCTCGCGCATGCCGACCCAAGCGCCTCGAATCTGGCGCAACCGATGAAACCGGCGAAACATCGACGGGCCGGGCAGGGCGTCGCATGAGGGCCGTCGTCTGGCGGGTGGCCGTGATTTTGCTGTTGGCCGCGCTGGCCTGTCTGGCCGGCGCCTGGGCCGATGGTCTTACGGGAGCCATGACCGGCGCGCTTCTGGTGTTTTCGCTGGCGATTTTGCGGGATTCGCTGGCCTTGTCCCGGCTGCTGCGCTGGCTGAAATCTCCCGAAGGCTCGCCGCCGCCGCGTGGAACGGGCGCGTGGGCCGAAGTGTTCTACCGCCTGACGCGGCAAGCGCGGCTATGCGCCGCCCGTCTGCGTTACGAGGAATCGAAGCTGCAGCGCTTCATCGAGGCGCTGCAGGTCTCGCCCAACGGCGTGATTTTGCTCGATGAAAACAACCAGATCGACTGGTGCAACGCCACGGCGGCGCAGCATTTCGGCCTGGATGCGCAGCGGGATTTGCGCCAGCACGCCGTTCATCTCATCCGCAATCCCGAATTCGTCGCCTATCTGCAGGCGCAGCGCTTTCAGGAGCCGCTGCATCTGCAGCGCGCCGGGTCGCGGGGGCAATTCACCCTGAGTGTGCAGATTTTTCCCTATGGTGAGCAGCAAAAACTGCTGCTGTCGCAAGACATCACCCAGTTCGAGCGGACCGAATCGATGCGCCGCGATTTCGTCGCCAACGTGTCGCACGAAATCAAGACCCCGCTGACCGTGCTCGGCGGCTTTGTCGAAACCATGCGCGACATGCCGCTGGATGACGCACAGCGCCTACACATGCTCGATCTGATGCAGGCACAGTCCGATCGCATGCGTCATCTGGTCGATGACCTTCTCGTGCTCGCCCGTCTGGAGGGCGATCCCTACCCGCCCCCCGAACAAGACATCGACATGAGCGCGATGATGGCGCAATACAAAAACGAGGCGCTGGCATTGTCCGCCGGGCGGCACGTGATCACTGCCGTCGTGCAGACCGACCTCTGGCTGCGCGGCAGTCCACAGGAACTGCACTCGGCGCTGTCGAATCTGGTGAGCAATGCGGTGCGCTACACCCCTGAAGGCGGGTCGATCCGGCTGGAATGGAGCGCCGTGATCGAGGACGGCCAGCCTCGCTATGCCGAATTCAGCGTCACCGACACCGGAATCGGCATCGCCGCCGAACACATCCCACGCTTGACCGAGCGCTTTTACCGTGTGGACCGCGGACGCTCGCGCGAATCCGGCGGCACCGGCCTGGGCCTGGCGATCGCCAAACACGTGCTGTTGCGCCACCAGGCCGAGTTGTTGATATCGAGCACCCTGGGCAAGGGCAGCCGGTTTGCCGTGCGTTTTCCTGCCGCGCGGCTGGTTGCCGCGCAGTCACCACGCAACACCGGCGGACACGACGCCCCGACACGGCAGGCGGCCTGAGTGCTGCGGCGCAGCGTTCAGTTCTGATGCTTTAGCCGTGAATGCATCAACACCTGGTGGCAGCTCAGCCTGCTGCGTGAGCCTCGCGGCCGGTGGTAGTTGCCGTCGCTGTCCATGTCCCAGGCGTTGCCCGGGTGCTGCCACTGCATGCGCAGGCCTTCGCGGATGACCTGCGCCTTGATGCGGTTGTCGAGCAGCGGCACGGCGATTTCCACCCGGCGCAGCAGATTGCGTTCCATCCAGTCTGCCGACGAGATGTACACCTCGGCTTCGCCGCCGTTGTGGAAATAAAACACACGCGAATGCTCCAGGAAGCGGCCGATGGTCGAGCGCACGCGGATGTTGTCCGACAACCCCGGCACGCCCGGACGCAGCATGCAGGCACCCCGCACGAGCAGGCGGATTTCCACCCCGGCCTGCGACGCGGCGTACAGCGCCTCGATCACCGCCGGTTCGAGCAGGGCGTTGACCCGTGCCCACACCCGTGCCGGTTTGCCGTTGCGTGCATGCTCGGCTTCGCGCGCGATGGCCGCGAGCACATTGGCGTGCAGCGTGAACGGCGACTGCCACAGATGCTTGAGTTGCTGCACCTGACTGGAGCCGGTGATCTGCAGAAACACACGGCGCACGTCTTCGCAGATTTCGGGGTTGGCCGTCATCAGCCCGAAGTCGGTGTAGAGGCGGGCCGTGCGCGCGTGATAGTTGCCGGTACTCAGATGCGCATACATGCGCAGCGTCTTGCGGCCGCTATTGGCATCGGCTTCGCGCCGCACGATGAGCAGCATCTTGGCGTGGCATTTGAAGCCGACGACGCCGAACACCACATGCGCTCCGGCGTCCTCCAGCCGCGACGACCAGTTGATATTCGTTTCCTCGTCCAGCCGGGCCATGAGTTCGAGCACCACGGTGACTTCTTTGCCGTTTCGTGCCGCCTCGATCAGCGCGTCCATCAACTCGGAATTGCCGCCGGTGCGGTAAATCGTCTGCTTGATGGCGACGACGCTGGGGTCCCGTGAGGCGGTTTTGACCAGATCGACCACCGGAGCGAACGAATCGTAGGGATGGTGCAGCAGCAGGTCGCGGGCGCGGATGCGGTCGAAGATTTCCGTGTCCACTCCGGGCCAGTCGGGTGGAAGCGCCGGCTGGTAGGGCGGAAACAGCAACTGCGGGGCGTTGACGTGGTCGAGAATCTCCTGCAACCGCACCAGATTGACCGGCCCGTCGACGCGGTAGCAGTCCTGCGGCAAGATGTTGTTCTCGCGCAGCAGCCGGTCGATGACTTCGCGCGGGCAGTCTGCAGCGACCTCCAGCCGCACGGCGTCGCCGAAATGCCGCGCACGCAGTTCCCCCTGCAGCGCGGCGCGCAGATTGGTGATGTCGTCATCGTCGATGAACAGTTCGCTGTTGCGGGTGACGCGGAACTGGTGCACGCCGCGCAGTTCCAGCCCGGGGAAAAGCTGGCCGGCGAAAGCCTGCACGCAGGACGACAGCAACATGAAGCCGTAGCGCGCGTCGCACAGCTCGGCGGGCATCGGCACGATGCGCGGCAGGGTGCGCGGGGCCTGCAGCACGCCCAGCTCGATATTGCGGCCAAATGCATCGGTGCCGTGCAGTTGCACGGCAAACACCAGGTTTTTGTTGATGACGCGGGGAAACGGATGCGCCGGGTCCAGACCGATCGGGGTGAGCAGCGGCGACACCTCGGTTTCGAAATAATGCTGCGCCCAGGCGCGCTGCGCCTCGCTCCAGTCATTCACCCGGTAGATGCGGATGCCCGCCCGCTCCAATTCGGGCAGCACGGCCTGCTGCAGCACGCGGTACTGGTCGGCAATGAGGGCATGCGCGCGCTCGGACACCTCGGCAAGCACGTCGCTGACCAGCCGGCCGTCTGGCGTGCGGGACATGGGATCGGCTTCGAGCATGTCCTGCAGCGTGGCCACACGGGTTTCAAAAAACTCGTCCATATTGCTCGATACGATGCTGAGAAACCGCAGCCGTTCGAGCAGGGGGTTGGTGTCGTCGAGCGCTTGAAACAGCACCCGGCGGTTGAATTCGAGAGTGCCCAGTTCGCGGTTGAGCAGCCGTGAGGGAAATGGAGCGTTGGCAGACATGGGGGTTTGATACAGGCAGACCGGCATTTTGCCAGCGTGCGGGACAATCCGACGGAGAATGCAACTCTGCGATGAAAATTTGATGACAGGGTTCAACAATCCGTCATCAAACCGACGTTCAATTTCCCCATGCCTTCCTTGCTGAATCAACAACTCGCTGCTGTCGATCTCGGGTCGAACAGTTTTCGCATGCTCATCGGCCGCGCGCAGGACAGCGCCGCAGGCGTGCAGATCTATCCGCTGGATTCGCTGCGCGAACCGGTGCGCCTGGCCGCGGGGCTGGACGACAAAAAATTTCTCTCCGAAGCGTCCCAGCAGATCGCCTTGCAGACCCTGCAGCGCTTTGGCGAGCGCCTGCGCCAGTTCCACCCCGACCGCGTGCGCGCCGTGGCGACCAACACCGTGCGCGTGGCGAAAAACGCGCAGCAGTTTTTGCAGCGTGCGCAGGCGGCGCTGGGTTTTCCGATCGAGGTCATCGCCGGGAGGGAGGAGGCACGGCTGGTCTATATCGGCGCCGCCCACTCGGTATCGGTGGTGCAGGGCAAGCGGCTGGTGGTCGACATCGGCGGCGGCTCCACCGAGTTCATCATCGGCCAGGGCTACGAGCCGGGCATGATGGAGTCCCTCTACATTGGCTGCGTGTCGATGAGTCAGCGGTTCTTTCCCGGCAACCATGTGGATGAAACCACCATGCGGGCTGCGGAAATCGCCGCGCGCAAGGAAATCCAGATCATTGCCGCCGACTTCAAGCGCAACGGCTGGAACCACGCCGTCGGTTCCAGCGGCACGGCGCGCGCGCTGGCCGACATGATCGGTGCCAGCCATCTCAACCCCATCGACCAGCCTGGCGACATCACCCTGCACGGCCTGCGCGAGCTGCGACGGCTGTTCGTGCGCGCCGGCAACCTGAACAAGCTGCGTCTGGAGGGGCTCAAGCCCGACCGTGTGCCCGTGGCGGCCGGCGGCTTGGCGATCATGCTCGGCGTGTTCGAAGAACTGGGCATCGAATCGATGGAGGTCACCGACGCGGCGCTACGCCTTGGCGTGCTTTACGACCTGCTCGGGCGCGAACAGTCGCAAGACATGCGCGAAGTCACGACGCAGCAGTTCATCCAGCGCTACGGCGCCGACCCGCAACAGGCGCAGCGGGTGAGTGCGCTGGCGCTGCAGCTCTATGCCCAGCTGCGGCCACAGGCCAGCGAAGCCGAGCAACGGCTGCTGCGCTGGGCCGCGCTGCTGCATGAAATCGGACTGTCGATCTCGCACAGCGCGTACCACAAGCATTCGGCGTACATCGTCGCCAACGCCGACATGCCCGGATTTTCCCGTGGGGAGCAGGCGACGCTGGCGCAGCTCGTTCTGGCGCACACCGGAAAGCTGAAAAAACTCAGCGCCACCGATCTGGAAAGCCTGGACCTGGAAGCGGTGATGGCGCTGCGGCTGGCCGTGATCCTCGCGCGCAACCGCGCACCGGTGGACCTCGACGGGCTGCGGCTGCAATACCAGCAAACCGGCGTGCGTCTGCCGGGCGCCCGGCCGGCGCTGGACATCGTTGCCCCGCGCCGCTGGCTCAAAGCCAATCCGCTGACCGAGTACAGCCTGCGGCAGGAGGCTGCCGAATGGGCGCGGCTGAACTGGAACGTCGCGTTACACAGTCCATCTTGATTGTGTCATGTCCGCCGGTTAAGTTTGCCTGTAACGGATCGTGATGTGCGATCCATCATGAAAGGCCCGCCGATGCAGATCATCCTCACCCGACACGGAGAAGTCGAAGGCATCCATCCCGAGCGTTTCCGCGGCCGCATGGAACTGGAGCTCACCCCGCGGGGGCGGCAACAGGCCAAAGCCGTCGCCAGCCGCATCGCCGCGGAATTCACCCCTCAGGCGGTGTACTCCAGCCCGATGCAACGCTGCCGCGATACCGCAGCGGAAATCGCCACCGCATGCGCGCTCAAGCCGCAAGTGCTCGATGGCATGAACGACCTGGACTACGGCGCATGGCAATGGAAGACGCACGACGACGTGCGCGCCGAAGACCCGCAGCGCTACGCCTTGTGGAAAACGGCGCCGCAGTGGGTGCGTTTTCCCGCTGGCGAATCGTTGCAGGATCTGGCGCTACGCACCGCCGACGGTCTTCGCACCCTGCTGCAACGTCATGCCGGCGACACCGTGGTGCTGGTGGGACACGACAGCGTCAACCGCGCGCTGCTGTTGCACGCCCTGGACCTGCCGTTGTCGGCCTACTGGCGCATCACCCAGCAGCCGTGCTGCCTGAACGTGTTCGACCTCGACGCGCACGGCCGGGTGACGCTGCACCGTGTCAACGACACGTCGCATTTGCGGAGCGTGGCATGAGAGCAGACGCCGACCCGCGCTGTCCGTTCTGCCAAGACATGCCGATGGTGCTGCACAATGAGCTGGCGTTTGCCGTGTACGACCGCACCCCGGTCAACCCGGGACATCTGCTGTGCATCCCGTATCGCCACGTCGCCGACTGGTTCGATTGCACTGCGCAGGAACAGCGGGCCTTGCTCGATCTGGCCGCCGTCGGTCGGGAGATGTTGCTGCGTGAACGCAAACCCGATGGCTTCAACCTCGGTGTGAACTGCGGCAAGGCCGCGGGGCAAAGCATTTTCCATGTGCACCTTCACCTCATTCCCCGCTACGCCGGCGACATGCCCGATCCCCTGGGCGGCGTGCGCGGCGTGATTCCGTCAAGACAGAAATATTGACGCCCGACGGCCGGCGTGATGTTTGCATTTGGAAACGCTTTGTCATACAAACCCATTGACCCTGCTGTGCACCTGGCTTAAATTTCCTGCCGACAAGGCGATGGAGTTCGCCATACAAATGCCCGACGAGGCGCACGCGCCTGTGGCTGATGACTCCTACCCGTTTACATTGCCGGCAGTTGCCCATCGGCGCCGGTGTTCAAAGGGAGGAGTCGCGGATGTTTGCATCCCCACGAGGACTGTCTGTCCTGCCGCAGCGGCAGGGTTCGGCGCAGATCCTGCAGATTTGCCTGTCAGAAAACCCCATGCAGTTGCCTGCCCGCCGGCCGTCGTCGTCCGGCAGGAGCCGTCGCGCCTGCGGTTCATCGTCCGGTTTGTCGTCGTTTGCCGCCATCTGAAAGGAACCCAGCATGTCGTCCATTCCCTCGTCACTCCTCGGCCAGGTCGATGCCCGTCTTGCTCACCTTCCCGTGCCGTGCAGCGTGGTCTTGCCCGGTGGCCAGCGCGTCGGACCGAGCAACGCGCAGGTCGAGATGCGATTGCGCGACAAGCGCGCGCTATGGCACATCACCACCGGCCAGATCGGCAAACTGGCTGAAGACTACGTCGAAGGCCTGGTGGACATCCTGGGCAATCTGCGCGACCTCATGCGCATCGCCCCGGCGCTGCTCGACGACGACCCACGCAAGGAGCCGGCTTCCGCAGTCGCGCGGCTGTGGCATGGTTTGCGCCGCACGCTGTGGGAACACACCCACCACAGCCGCGAAAAAGACGCCGCGCAAATCCAGCATCACTACGACGTGTCCGACGACTTCTACGCCCTGTGGCTCGATCCGCGGCGGGTGTATTCGTGCGCCTATTTCGCCGAACCGTCGATGACTCTGGCGCAGGCGCAGGAAGCCAAGCTCGACCATATCTGCACCAAGCTGATGCTCAAACCCGGCGAGCGCTTCATCGACATCGGCGCGGGCTGGGGCGGTTTGCTGCTGTGGGCCGCCGAGCATTACGGCGTCGACGCCACCGGCATCACCCTGTCGAAGAACCAGTACAACTACGTCAACAAACTGATCGTCGACAAGGGGCTGCAGGGCAGGGTGCGCATGCTGCTGCAGGATTACCGCGACGTGGACGAATCGCAGCCCTTCGACAAAGTGGCTTCGGTCGGTATGTGCGAGCACGTCGGCCGACCCAACCTGCCGCTGTATTTCAGCAAAATCCGCCGCCTGCTCAAGCCGGGCGGACTGGTGATGAACCACGGTATCACCGCCGGCGGGGTGGACAACAGCCAGCTCGCCGGCGGCATGGGGGACTTCATCGAAAAATACATTTTCCCCGGCGGCCAGCTGGTGCATGTGAGCGTGATGGCCGACACCATGACGCGCGGCGGGCTGGAACCGCTGGACATGGAGTGCCTGCGCCCGCACTACGCCAAAACGCTGTGGTATTGGGTCGATGCCCTGGAGGCCCACATCGACGAGGCGCGCAAGGTGCTGGGCGACAAGGCGGAAAAAACGCTGCGTGCCTACCGGCTGTACCTCGCCGGCTCGGCCATGGGATTCGAGCAGGGGTGGATTTCCCTTTTCCAGATCCTCGGCAGCCATCCCAATGGCGTGGTCGAAGACCGTATCGACAACAACCAGATGCTGCGCGCGCGGCAGTGCGAGTACCCGTTCACCCGGGGCTATCAATACGCCGCCAAAGCACAACCTGCCCGCCCTGCAGCGGCAGGGCGGGCGGAGCACAAGCAGGAGCAGATGGCCTGACGCCTGTTTGAGCCACCAACCGCATCGACAGCGCATCCGGCGCCCAGAAGCGCAGAGCACGACATGAGCACCGCGCCATCGGCCATCGCGGCGATCCACGCCGAGGAAATTCTCGACTCGCGCGGCACGCCGACGGTCAAGGCCACAGTCGTGCTGCGCTCCGGGGTACACGGCGCGGCGGCGGTGCCGTCCGGCGCATCGACCGGGCGGCAGGAGGCCGTCGAACTGCGCGACGGCGATCCGCGGCGCTATTTGGGCAAAGGCGTGCGCCGCGTCGTCGCGCACATCGAGGGAGAGATCGCTGCGGCGCTCGCAGGTCACGAAGTGGACGACCAGGCGGCACTCGACGCCGCGCTGATTTCACTCGACGGCACGCCGGACAAATCACGGCTGGGAGCCAACGCACTGCTGGCGGTGAGCATGGCGGCCAGCCGCGCCTGCGCCCGCCAGCAGCGCAGGCCGCTGCACCGCGTGCTCGGCGACCCACCGGCCAACCGCTTGCCCATGCCGATGTTCAACGTGCTCAACGGGGGACTGCATGCTCCGGCCAGCAGCATGGATTTCCAGGAATTCATGCTCGTGCCCGTCGGGGCGCCGAGTTTCCGCGAGGCCGTGCGCTACGCCACGGAAACGTACCATGCGATCCGCCAGTTGCTGCAGTCGCTCGGGCATTCGATCGCCGTAGGCGATGAAGGCGGATTCTCGCCCAAGCTCATGGGCGGCAACCAGGCTGCGTGCGAATTGATGGTGCGCGGCATCGAGCGCGCCGGCTACCGGCCCGGGGAGGACCTGGCCATCGCCCTGGATCCTGCCGCATCGGCGTTGCACAAAAACGGCCGCTATCAGCTGCTACGTTCGGGAAACCAGCTGCTCGACGCGCGGGACATGGTCGAGCTTTACCGCAGCTGGGTCAGCGCGTTTCCGATCGTGTCGATCGAGGACAGTCACGCCGAAGACGACTGGGACGGATTCGTCACCATGACGCGGCAGCTCGGCCACAGCATCCAGATCGTCGGCGACGACATCTTCGTCACCAACACCCGTTTGATCCAGCATGGCATCGACCTTGGCGCGGCGAATGCGGCGCTGATCAAGCCCAATCAGATCGGCACGGTCAGCGAGACCCTCGCCGCGGTGCGCCTGTGTCAGACGGCTGGCTGGGCCGCGGTGATTTCGCACCGCAGCGGCGAGACCGAAGACGCTTACATCGCCGATCTCGCCGTCGCCACCGGGGCAGGGCAAATCAAAGCCGGCGCCCCGGCACGCAGCGAACGGCTGGCGAAATACAACCGGTTGATCGAAATCGAGGCCGAACTGGGCGACCGCGCCGAGTTCATCAACCCGTACCGCACAGTGTGAACGATTCCGCCACGACATCCCCTGCGGCGCCCCAGGCATCCGGCAGCGCGCCCGCGACGTTTTACAGCATCGTCTACCCCTCGGCGCAGCACGAGGCGGCGGCAGTGCCGCAGGATCTGGCTGCGGTGTTCCACGATCTGTTCCTGCAGTCAATTTTCGACACCGTGTACGCCAGCTTTCTGCCACGCGAGCAGCCAGCGTATTTCGTTACCAGCCGCAGCGACGATGAGGCGCCGTACCGCGCCGAAGTGCTGCAAATCCTGCAAAACTTGTTTCGCACCCCGCTGCAGGACCTCGACGTCGTGCGCTACCGCCAGGACGCACTGCGCGACCTGCAGCAGACGGCGCTGCTGCGCGCCGTCCAGCGCTTCCAGCAGGCGCTGCGCGACATGCGCGAGCAACTGCGCCGAGCGGACAAGGCATACAACGTCATCGAAGGCCAGCGCTGGTTCGTCGATGCCGTGCTCACCTACGGCCACGCGCTGCAGGCGCTGCATCAGGCGCTCGATGCCGCCGACGTGCACTCGCAGGCCTGGCTGGCGGTGCGTGCGCATCTGGCGCAGTTGCTCGACGCCCAGGCGCAGCGCCTGCGCATGCAGCAGGCGCAGGCGCTGGTCGATGACCTCGGACGCCTGCGCTACGCCGTGCGCATCGATGGCACCACCGTGACCGTGCTGCAGGATCCCGGTGAACCCGACTACACCGCGATCATCGCCGACACTTTCGCCCGTTTCCGTCAGGGCGAGGTCAAGGACTACCGCACGCAGTTTGCCGCAAGCTCCGGGCTGAACCACGTCGAAGGCCAGATTCTCGACCGCGTCGCCTTGCTCTTTCCCGAGGTGTTCGCCCGTCTGGCGCAGTTCCGCCGCGAGCAGGACGGGTTTGCCGAGGAGCGGGTACTGCGGCTGGACCGCGAGCTGGCGTGGTATGTAGCATGGCTCGACGCCACCCAGCGCCTGACGCGCGCCGGGTTGCCGGTGTGCTTTCCCCAGCTGACCACGCAGCAGGGGCAGATCGACGCCCGCGACGCTTACGACATGGCGCTGGCACGCCAGCGCATCGACGCGCAGCAGCCGGTCGTGCTCAATGACTTCGCCCTGCTCGGGCAGGAACGCATGATCGTCGTCACTGGCCCGAACCACGGCGGCAAAACCACGCTGGCGCGCACCTTCGGGCAATTGCACCATCTGGCCGCGCTGGGGCTGACGGTGGCCGCACGCAGCGCCAGCCTGCTGCTGTTCGACCGCCTATTCACCCACTTCGAACGGGTCGAGGACATTCACAACCAGCGCGGCAAACTGCAGGACGATCTGGTCCGCATGCACCGGATTTTGCAGCTCGCCACCGTTCGCAGCGTAGTGCTGATGAACGAGATTTTTTCCTCCACCACGCTCGATGACGCGCTGTGGTTGGCGCGACGCATCATGCAGCGACTGTCGGAAATCGGCGCGGCCTGCGTGTTCGTGACGTTTCTCGACGAACTCGCCGCCTTCGATGCGCACACCGTGAGCATGGTTGGCACCGTCGATGCGGACGATCCGACCATCCGCACCTTCAAAGTGGTGCGCCGCACCGCGGACGGCAAATCGTATGCCCTGGCGCTGGCGCGCAAATTCGGCGTGACCCGCGAACAACTGCTCGAGCGCATTCCCGCATGAAGGCGCATCTGCTGTTTCCCGACCGCGACTACGACGCCAGGCTGCCCGCCCCGCCGCAATGGCCGGACGTGGCGCAGGATCTGGAAGTGCAAACCCTGCTCGCTGCCATGGCGCAGGACGATCCCTTCCTGCTCGACGTCAGCGCTCACGTCCTCATGGCCGCCTGCGGCACCGCCGATGCCGAAGTCGTCGCCCACCGTCAGGGCGCGCTACGCGACGTCCTCGACCATCCCGAACAGATCAGGGCGTTGTATGCCCTGGTGGTCGAAGCCATCGACAGCCGCAAAAAGCATTTGTTCGGCCTGGGGTTGTTCGGCCGCTATCCGAGTTTCAACCTGCGCGGCGCGGTAGAGCTGCTGCAGACCTTCGTGCAGTTTTTGCAGCGGCTGCGGCAGCAGGCCGACGCGCTTGCCGGCAGCTTCCGTTCGACGGCGTTCAGCACCCTGTTCGCCAGCCTGCAGCGTGACATCAGCGATGCCTATTTCGACACGGTGCAAAGCCACCTGGAAACGCTGCGCTTTCGTCACGGCGTGCTATTGACCGCCGGGCTGGGCGCGGGCAATGCCGCCCGCGATTACGTGCTGCACGCCGACGCGACCGAACGCCCCGGCTGGCTGGCGCGACTGCTGCACAAGGTGCCGCCCGAGTTCACCTTTCGCCTGCCGGACCGCGACGAGGCAGGGGCGCAGGCTTTGTCGGAACTGGTCGACCGCGGGCTGAACGACGTCGCCAACGCCATGGCGCAGGCTACCGACCACGTGCTGAGCTTTTTCGAACTGTTGCGCGCCGAACTCGGTTTTTATGTCGCCTGTCTCAATCTGTACCAGCGTCTGGCCGCCTTGGGCGTCGGCCTGTGTCTGCCGGCGTTCGAACGCAGCGGAAGCTGGCGGCTGAGCGCCGAAGAACTGGTCGATCCGACCCTGGCGCTGACGCTGCAGCGCGCCCCGGTGGGCAACAGCGTGCAGGCCGACGGCAAGACCCTGGTTGCCGTCACCGGGGCAAACCAGGGCGGCAAGTCGACTTTTTTACGTTCCGTCGGCGTGGCGCAGCTCATGCTGCACGCGGGCATGTTCGTCGCCGCCCGCAGCTACAGCGGCGAGCTGGCCAGCGGTGTGTTCACCCACTACAAACGCGAGGAAGACGCCGCGATGCAGGGCGGAAAACTCGACGAGGAGCTCGCCCGCATGCGCGACCTGGCTGCCGGGTTGCGGCCTGGCGCGTTGTTTTTGTCGAACGAGTCGTTTGCCTCGACCAACGAGCGCGAAGGGTCTGAATTGTTGCTGCAGGTGGTCGACGCGCTGCGCCAGAGGGCGATCAAGGTGGTGCTGGTCACGCATCTGTTCGACGCCGCCCGCCGCATGGGCGCCGAAGAGGGCGGCAAGGCGCTGATGCTGCGCGCCGAACGCCGCGACGACGGCAGCCGCAGCTTCCGCCTGGTTGCCGGCGCCGCGCTGCAGACCAGCTTTGGGGCGGATTTGTACGCGCAGGTGTTTGGCGCCTAACAGGCCGTTGAAAAACGTCGCGGGGATGGCCGAATGCAAGGCGCACGCAGCGCAGCGACCGAGACAGATCAGACCGATCGGCGAGGCAGCGAGCACCGCCCAACGCAGCAGACGGCCCACCGCAGCAGTTTTTCAACCGCCCGCCAAAGGCGGCAGCCAGGCTTTTACCGCAGCCCGGCAACGAAGACCGCCACCGCCATCGCCGCCATCACCAGGACGAACAGGCGCAACAGCCAGAAGCCGACGTTCCACGTGGCGGACAACGCCATGCGCGGCAGCGGTTTGGCGGTGTTGACCACGAGCTGATCGGGCTCCAGGCCGTCGATCAGCTCGGCATCGTCGTGCGCTTCGGTGCGGTAGGGCGGCGGAGCGGTCATGGTCAAAAATGAAAAGTGTGGAAAAAACTGACGATCACCGACGCCGAACCCGCCGCCGCGATGAGCACGGTCAGGGCGATCGCCAGCACATTGTCGCGCCAGCCGTTGACGTGCCGCCCCATGAGTTCCCGGTCGTTGACCATGACCAGCAGAAACACCAGCGCCGGCGGCATGAGCAGCACGGCCAGCAGGTTGGCGTTGAGGGTGATATTCAGCAGGGGCAGACCGGGAATCAGCACGATGGCGCCGGCCAGCGCTGCCACACCAATGTTGGCCAGATGAAACACCGGCGCCTCGATGAGCGAGCGGTTGAAGCTGTGTCCGGCGCCGGCGAAGGCCTCGCCCAGCGCATACGCCGTACTCGCCGAAATGGTGAGCATCGCTACCGCACCGGCCTCGATCAGGCCAAGGGCGAACAGCGCCGCGCCCCACCGCCCGACATACGGCTGCAACGCCTGCGCGTAACCGGCGCCCCCCTGCGGCAGGGCCGCGGTGTCGACGTGGTGCGCAAACAGCGGCACCGCGGCGAGCAGAGCGGCGCAGCCGGCAACCGCGGCGATTGCCGTGCCCACGGCGGTATCCAGACGGCCCTCGCCGATGTCGCGCGGTGTCAGTCCCTTGTCCACCGTGGCGCTTTGCTGGAAAAACAGCATCCACGGCGTGACCGTGGCGCCAATGTTCGAGGCGACGAGCAGCAGAAACTGCGGCAGCGAGTCCACGCCCAGCGGCGACCAGGTCAGCAGCGCATGGCCGATCGCCACGGGTGATGGTTTGGCCAGGACGGCGACGACGACGAACAGCAGATTGAACACTGCCAGGCTCATGCTGATGCGCTCCCAGCGCGAGTACCGGCTGCCCAGGGCGCTGACGATGACCAGCCCGACGGCAAAGCCCACGGCCACGGGCGTGGAGATGCCGAAGTGGGCCATGCCGACGCGGATGGCAATGATCTCGGTGATCAGGGTGATGAGGTTGGTGATGACGAGGTCGCCCACCGTCAGCCAGCCCCAGAACGCACCAAAGCGCTGGAAGATGAGCTCGCCGTAGCCGCGGTGCGTCACCGCGCCCAGGCGCATGCCCATTTCCTGCACGAAATAGGCCGCGGCAAAGGTCAGCACGATGAACGGCAGAAAAAAGCCGATGCCGTAGCTCGCCCCGGTGGCGGCGTACGACAGCATGCTCGGGCCATCGTTTTCACCCAGCATGACGAGCACGCCCGGGCCGAGCAGCAGCCACACCAGCAGGCCTTTGCGCCCGCTCTGGCGTGCGGCGAGCACCCGCCGGCGGTCGAGCGCACGATCGCGGTCTTCGGCGGACAGGACGACGTCGGAGGCGGGCACGGCGCTGTTCAGCTCGGCGGTGTGGCGGTCTGGCGCAGCATCGCAGCCGCACGGGTGCGCACGGCATGCGCGGCGTGTTCGGTTGCCAGCCGTTGCAGCGCCGCCTGGCGCGCTGGCCCGTCGGGCATGCGTTGCAGGCTGTGCAGGATTTCCAGGCCTTCGATGACGTCGCCGTCGTGCTCCAACGCGCAATCGGTCAGCGCAGAGATGGTTTTGGGGTCGGCCTGCATGCCCAGCGCGATGATCGCCCCCATGCGGGTTTCGCTCAACGGGTGGTGCAGCGCGTGGATCAGCCGGTCCTGGTACGGCGTGCGCCGGGCGTAGTCATCCAGATTGGTGCCGCAGTCCGGGCAGACCGTGGTGCCCGCGGGGATTTGCGCAAAGCACCAGGTGCAGTAGTGGACCTGACTCGCTTCGCCCATACCGCCCCCAGGCTCAGATCAGGCGTCGGTCGGTGACGTCGAAATAATGCCGAGCATGGGCCACGAGCTGGTTGTTCGACGGATGATCGACCGTTTCCACGGCGATGACCCGGTCGAACACCGCCGGGTCGTGCCGCTGCAGGTGTTTGAGCAGCCAGAGCTTGGCCTGCCCGGGGCCGGTGACGAGGATTTCATGCGCCTCGCGCAGCGACTCGGCCACGGCATGGTAGAAGTGCTGGTCTTCAGCCACCTTGCCGGCGCCGATGGTGTTGGCCTTGTGGTGCAGATGCTGGTGTGGATGCGGCGCGTGCACGATCGATTCGCGCACATGCTCGGGGTCGACGAAAAACACATGGGCCTCGTTGTGGTCGATCCACACGGCGGCGTGTTTGGACGGATTCATCGTGAAGAACACATCAGGTGCGCGCTGCTGCGCGCGTAGCGAAAAAAGCGGCCCGATGCAGCACATCGGGCCGCAAGGACGGAATCATCAGGTCGGTTTTTAGTTGCACCCGCACTGCGCGGTCCAGTACACGATATGCCCGGGCGGCACCATGTCCTGGATGCGCGGCAGCACCGCGTCGACGACCTCGGGCTCGTCGAAAAACTCCAAAACCAGCGGCAAATGCACGTTCAGCCGCAGCAGATCGTCGGCATGCACTTCACCTTTGCTGCCGAAACCGGCAACCCCGCGGAACACGGTGACACCGTGCACTTTGTGCTGCTCGTGCAGCAACTTGAAAATTGACCGCATCAGATCGTGGCCGTCGATCTTGTCGCCTTCCTTGATATAGATGCGAACCATGGTGACCGTTTTGGCGCTCATGTCGAGACTCCCATATTGCGAGACAGGAAGGCGCCAAAGATGGCTGCGGCAATCGACAGCACGACCGAGGCGCCGATATACAGGCCGGCTTTGACCATTTCGCCGTTTTCGATCAAGTTGAGCGATTCGAGCGAAAAGGTGGAAAACGTGGTGTAGGCCCCGAGCCCACCGGTGAGGATGCCGGTGCGCAGTTCCGGGCTGAGGTTGATGCGCTCAAGGGTTTCAAAAAACAGAAAACCCATGAGAAACGACCCCAGCACATTGATCGACAGGGTGGCAAAAGGAAACGAACGGCCCAGCACGCCCTGAACCACGAGCGTCTGGCCATAGCGGGCAAATGCCCCGATGATGGCAAAAAGAGCAATGAAAACGTAAGTCATGCGAAAACGATCCTGAGTGACAGACAATCGGCCGGACCGCCAGGCGGCGGATACAGAGGGGCGAAATACGGTACGGGGCGTCTCCTTTATGCGCAGAATTTCAGCAGTTCAGCTCGGGCTCCAAACCAGCGCCAGGCCGAAAATCAACACCAGCAGCACGCCGATATACGCCAGATAGGCATTCATCAGCCCGTTCTGCAAAAACCGCAGCTGACGCGCCAGCCAGCGCACGGCGTGCACCGCCGGATTGAACAGCAGGGGGCCGAACACCGGCGCCTGCGAGTAATCGAACTGCAATTCTTTCAGGAAATACGGCTTGCCCTCGAACTGGCGCGACACGGCGTTTCGCGGGCGGTAGACGAAGTTGTAGAACACGCGCAGCGCGTTGGAAAAAGACAGCGCCGTGGTCGCTCCGGCGTGCGCGGCATAGTCTTCGCCCCCGCACCATAGCGGCGCACGGCGCACGGCAAAACGCCGTTTTCCCCACAACAACACCAACGGCAGGACTGCCAGCAGCGGCACGGCAATCACCAGCATCGCCGGCGAGATGAAGGCAAACCCGGCGGACAACGGCACCAGCAGCCAGTGATGCGTCATCAGCTGCGGCGCCTGCGCCGCCGGCCATGCCGAGGCCCCCATCAGCGGCAGCCAGAACACCAGGCTGACGGCAAACACCGGCACGGCCAAACCTGTGACGAGCACGGCAACGCGCTGCAACGGCGTGAGAGCCGTCTGATGCTGGCGATGGTGCGCGGCGTGTTCCTCGTTCTGTCCAAGCAGCCCGACGCCGAACAGCTTGACCATCGTTGCCAGGGCGATCGCCGCGGTCAGCGCCATGCCGGCACCGGCCAGAGACAGCGCGATGCGCGAGCCGTCGCCCTTGAGGGTGAAATCGTGGAACAGGCTCTGGAACAGGTACCACTCGCTGACGAATCCCGCCGTCGGCGGCATGGCCGCCAGGCTCATGGCGCCAAACACCGCGCCCAGACCGAGGGTGAGCGGGGCGTGGCGCAAAACGGCGTTTTGCCGCAAATGATGACTGCCCTGCAGCGCGGCCGCGGCGTCGGAGGTGAGAAACAGCGTGCCTTTGGCCAGGCTGTGCCCCATCAAATGCAGCATGCCAACCGTCCACGCCAGGCTGGAGAGAGTGTCCTCGCCGCTGGCGCGGAACACCAGCGCGGCGCCGAGTGCGGTGACGGCAACCCCGGCGTTTTCCGCCGAGGAAAACGCCAGCAGCCGCCGCCAGTCGCTTTGCTGGAAGGCATAGAGAATGGCGAGAATGGCGGTGAACACGCCGGCAACGAGCACGACCACGCCGAACGCCGCCAGCCAGGAAGGCGCCCCCATCCACTGCAGCAACGCGCGGCCCAGTGCAAAGTACGCGGCGTTCATGACGATGCCAGACATCAGCGCGCCACTGGCACCGCTGCCGCTGCCGTAGGCGCCCGGGTACCACTCGTAAAACGGCAGCAGGCCGAGCTTGGCGCCAAAGCCCACCAGCCACAGCAGCCCGAGGAAAAAAGCGCTGGCCACGCCCCACTGCGTCCACTGCAGCGCATAGGTGCCGAATGCCAGGCTCTGTCCGAGCATGAGCACGGCGAGCAGCAGGGCCACGCCGCCGACTTCCAGCAGCGCGAGCATGAACAGATTGTCGTGCCCGGCCTGGGCGCTGCGGTGATCGGACAGCAGCATCAACGCCCCGCCAAACCCCATCACTTCCCAGGCGATGAGAAAACTCGCCCCATCCTGCAGACCGTAAACCCCCAGCGCGCCGAGCAGGGACAGGGCAGCGCCTGCCGCCCAGCCGCGTCCGCGGGCGGTGCCGCCGAGCAGCCCGGCAAAAAACGCCGGCAGCAGTGCGGGCAGCATCAGCCACAGTGCTGCCGCATCGGGGTGGAACACCACGGGGCTGTCGCCCAGCAGCAGCACGGTCTGGTTCGCTCCTCCTGCGGGCAAGCCCAACAGCGCGCCCACTGCAGCCAGCGCGCAGCCCAGCGCCAGCAGGTAGCGCGGCAGCGCCGTGCCGACGAACAAGTCGAACAGCAGAGCGAGCAACCAGGACGCCGCGGCCAGGCCGAAAGCCCCCAGGGCGATGGCATCAGGCGTGTTCATAAACTCCTCCATGCACCCGTTGCGCCCGCTGCCGCAGCAGCAGGAGCAGCGCCTCGATCAGCGCGGCAGGGTTGGGCGGGCAGCCGGGAAGCCAGACGTCCACCGGCAGAATGCCGTCGAGCCCTTGGTGGCAGGCATAGCCGCCGCCGTTGGTGCCGCCGCCGGTGGCGCAGGTCCCGGCGGCCATCACCCAGCGGGGCTGCGGCATGGCCTCGTACGTGCGCAGCAAGGGCTCGCGCATCGCCGCAGTCACCGGGCCGGTCACCAGCAGCAGGTCGGCAAAACGTGGCGACGGGGTAAAAAAAATGCCCAGGCGATGCAGGTTGTAGAAGGGGTTGAGCAGGGCCTGGAGTTCGCTTTCGCAGCCATTGCACGAGCCGGCATCGACATGCCGGATGTGCAGGCTGCGGCCAAAGGCCTTGATCTCGGCGGCAAGCGCGGTGGCGTCGGCCGAGTCGTCTGCCGGTTGCGGCGCGGCGGCGACACGCCCGGGGTTGAGCAGATCGGCCTTGTCACGCACGGCGAATGCCCAGTCGTGGCTGACGCTGAACGCGCCTTCGGGGCAGACTTCGGTGCAGAGTTGGCAGCCTACGCAGCGTGCGTAGTCGAGCTGCACGCCACCGTCGCGCAGCGTGATGGCCGACGCCGGGCAGGCGGCGGCGCAATCGCTGCATCCACTGTCGCTGGCGACACAGCGCGCCGCGTCCAGCCGCGGCAAACCGAGCACGCCATCCTGACCGTCGTCCCCGGGACGCTGCGGCCAGGCGGTAGTGGCGCGGCCTTTGTGCCAGCCCAACCAGGTCCATACCGGCATGGTCGCTCTCCTTTACCTGTCGGCACCGGCGATGGACAGGCCGAAGCTGGCTTCGTTGATGGCGTAATCCATCATGTTGCTGTCCTCCACGGTGAACGGGAACACCCGCCAGTTGGAAAACGACGGGTCTTTGATTTTGACGCGGCTCAGGCGGCTGCGGTCAGCGCTGAGGTGCACGGCGTAGAGCAGGCCGCCGCGCGTGGCCTCCACCCAGCCCAGGCCTTCTCCCTGCGGGTCGGGTTCTTCCATCGGCTCGAAACGCAACACCTCTCCCGGCTTGGTGCGGCCGATGGTCTGGCGGATGATGGCCAGCGATTCATGGATTTCCTCCATGCGCACCAGCGAGCGCGCGTGCGCGTCCCCGGCCTGCTGCACCGGCACGGAAAAACGCACTTTTTCGTAATTGGCGTAGGGATGATCGCGCCGCAGATCGCGGTCCAGATCGCTGGCCCGCTCGATCGGGCCGGTTGCCCCCTGGTCGAATGCGACTTGCCGGGGCAGCGTCCCGGTGGTCATCAGCCGGTCGAGATGGCTGCGGGTGTTTTCCAGCCGCAGCAGGTAACTGTCGATGTCGGCGGTGATGGCGTCCAGCGCCTTGTCCAGCCCGCTGATGTCCAGATCGCGGCGCAGCCCGCCGGGGGTGATGAGGCCGCGCAGAAAGCGGCTGCCGGTGAGCCGGGCGTTGATTTGTTTGACCCGCTCTTCGAGCAAATGCCCTTCGGCCTCGGCAACTTTGAGCGTGGTCGTTTTCGCCAGATGGCCGAGGTAGTGCAGATGGTTGTACAGCCGTTCTAGTTCCGCGAGGATGACGCGCAGATACCGCGCGCGCGGTGGCGCCCGCCAGCCCATGGCGCCTTCGACCGCCTGCGCGTAAGCCAGCGCGTGCGCCACCGAATCGATGCCGCTGACGCGTTCGGCAAGCACAGCGCCGGCGCGCAGGGTCTGGCCTTCGAACCGCGACTCCATCGCGCGGTGCTTGTAAAACAGCCGCGGGTGGTAGTGCAAAATGCCTTCGCCGATGTAGAAAAACAGAAACTGCGCGGATTCGACGATGTCGGCCCGCACCGGCCCGAAAGGCAGGCGCTGGATGTCCGGCCCCAGCACCTGCGGCACGGTGGGCGGCTGCGGAGTGAAGTCCAGCGCGGCAGCCTGCACATCGAAGCGGTGCGCCAGCGGCGCCGGGTCGCGCGGCATGCCTTCATGCAGCACCAGCGGGTGCGGTTCGGGGTGGCCGTCGAAGCGCAGGCCGTAGAGATCGGCCATTTCCCGTTCGTACCACCCCAGCAGCGGCAGCTTGTTCGCCAGCGAGGGCAGGGCGTTGTCGTCCGGACGCACGCGCCACACCTTGTACGGCTGGTTCGCGCCCTGGCTGAGGACGTAGATCACGTCCACGGCATCGGCGGCGCAACGGCAGACGTAGGCCATTTGCATGCGGCCATGCGCGCTGGGGGTATCGCCCAGCACGCTCAACAGGCTGTCGGCTGCCGCGGGCAGTTCGGCCGGAGTCAGGCGGATGGTGTCGCAGTGGCGCATCTCACACCCCTCCGAGTTGTGCGGCAATGGCGGCGAGGTGGTTCCACAGCGGCGGCAACCACCACAGTCCGAGCCACAGCACCGCGGCCAGCGCCGCGGCCATCGGTGCGACATGGACGAATCTGAGTTTCAGATGCGGCGCATGCTCCGGCCGGGGGCCGAAATACATCGCGCGGAATTTGTTGAGAAAGCCGATGAAAATCACGATCAGCAACACACCCATCCACCACACCGCCCAAGGATTGGCGCTTTGCATGCCGCCGCGCAGGATGTTGAGTTCGGACAAAAACAGACCGAACGGCGGCGCGCCGGTGATGGCCACGGCACCGGCCAGCCAGACCGCGCCCGAGCGGGGGAAAAAGCGCATCACGCGGCGGATCCTGTCGATCTCCTTGCTCTCGTAGGCATGCATCATGTTGCCCGCGCCGAAAAACACCAGGCTCTTGGTCAGCGAGTGGTTGAGCATGTGGTAGAGCGCGCCGATCACACCCAGCGGCCCGCCGAAACCGAAGCCCAGGGCGATCACCCCCATGTGCTCGACGCTGGAATACGCCGCCAGACGCTTGACGATGGTCTGCCGACTGATGAACAGCGCCGCCACCAGCAGGCTGAACGCGCCCAGCACCACCAGCGCGGTGCGCGCAGTGGTTTCGGTGGATGTGTGCGCAATGATCTGCAGATAGCGCACGATGCCCAGCATGGCGCAATTGAGCAGCGCGCCCGACAGCATGGCCGACACCGGCGCGGGGCCTTCACTGTGCGCGTCGGGCAGCCAGGTGTGCATCGGTGCCAGCCCTACCTTGGTGCCGAAGCCGACCAGCACCAGCAAAAAACTCAGCAGCAGAAGCAGCGGCTCGGCCTTGGGAGCGATGGCGGCGAGATTGGCCCACGTCATGTCGTAGACCGGACCGAGGACGAAGGTGCCGGCCCAGTAAAACAGCACCGTCCCGAGCAGCGCCAGCCCCAGGCCGGCAGAGACGATGACGATGTACTTCCACGCGGCCTCGATGCTTTCCGGGGCGCGCTGGAAGCCGACGAGAAACGCGCTGACGATGGTGGTGAGGTCGATGGCGATCCAGTACAGCCCGGGGTTGTTCTGCGCCGGGGCGAGAAACATGGTCAGCGCGAACGCGGCGAACAGGCTGTAGAAGCGGTGCAGCCGCGCCTGTTCCCCGTGCATCCAGCGCATGTAGCCGATGGCGTAGACCGAGGCGAGCAAATAGACGACGGCCAGGCAGAACATCACCCAGACGCCGAAGTCGTCGAGCAGCAGATAGCCCTGCAGCGCCGTCGCTCCCTGCGGCGGCGTCGCCGCGAGCAGGACGCACACCAGGATGAAATCGATGATGGCTGCCGCCAGGTTGAGCCCTTCGGCCACGCGCGCGTGACGCGACATCCAGCTGCCGGCCATGGCCACCGCGGTGACTGCCCAGATGGTGTAGAGCACGTTCCAGATCATGGCGTCATCCCACCAGGCGAGTGAGGTCGCGGCTGCTGGTCGTGCCCACTTCCTTGTGCAGGAAGCGGATGAGCATGCCGAAGGTCGAGACGATGATCAGCAGGTCGAACAGGATGACCAGTTCGAGCAGCAGCGGCATGCCGGGCACGAGGATTTGCGAGCCGAGAAAAATGCCGTTTTCGATCACCAGCAGGCCGAGAATCGAACTCACCGCCTCGGCGCGCAGCACCAGCATCAAAAATCCGATGAGCTTGAGGCTGAACATCGCCGTGAGCGCGAGCACGGCGATGTTGTCCACCAGATTCATGCGCACCCCGAGTTTTTCCGCCAGCGCGTAAGAAAACAGCACGAGAAAGCCGCCGAGCACCAAGCTGGAAGACGGCTGCAGCAAGGGGGTGAACTCGCGGTTTTGCTTCAGGTCGTTGACGATGCGCAGCAGCAGGTAGGGCAGCAGGCTGCCGCGAAACAGCGCGGTGAGCGCAGCGATGAACACCAGCTCGGGGTAATGGCCGGCGATGCCGATGGATGCCGACAGCGCGGCGATGACCCACGATTCGGCGGCGAACGCCAGCACGTGGTTCTTGATCCAGTGCGAGCCGAGCATGACGAAGGCGAGAATCAGCGCAATGATGGTCAGCAGGCTGAACACCGAGGCCTGCACGCCGCCGAGATGGAAAATCAGCATGGCCGTCGACTCCTCACACCTGCCGGGCGACGATGGCGAGAATGGCCATCAGAAACGACAGCGCCAGCGGCTCCTGGTAACGGTAGAAGCGCAAGCGCGACTGCGCGGTATCGACGAACACCATCACCAGCCCGAGCGCGAACCACTTGAGCACCAGCGCGACGGTGGCACCGATCATGCCCAGGAGCGTGCCCTGCGTAGACAGTCCCCAGGGAATGGTCAGCACGTTGAGGAAAATGGTGTACAGGATGGCCTGTTTCATCCATGACGCCCATTTCAGCAGCGCCAGCAGCGGGCCGGAGTATTCGAGAATGCGCGCTTCGCCGATCATGTAGATTTCATAATGGATCGACGAGTGGATCGGCAGCCGCTCGGTTTCGACGGTGAGCAGAATGAAAAACGCCGAGACCAGGAACAGGTGCGCCGGACTCCAGAACACCGCCGGGCTGGACACCAGCAGGTGGTTGACGACGAACGGCAGCATGGCCTGTGCGAGCAGGGTGATGCCGACGAACACCATGATCAGCGTCGGCTCGGCCAGGATGGCGAGCATGGCCTCGCGGCTCGAACCCAGGCCGCCATACGGATGACCGCTGTCGAGCCCGGCCAGCAGGATGGCGAAGCCGCCCAGGGTGAGAATCAGACCACCGCCGAGAATGTCGCCCATGTCGGACAGCGGCAGCGGATAGTCGGTGAGCACCGGGATGAGAATCGGCACCGTGAGCATGCAGGCAAAAGCCACCACCGGTGCCGCCCAGAAAATCCACGATGCGGTCTGCGGCACCACGATTTCCTTGCGGAACCACTTGGCCAGATCGCGGTAGGGCTGGAACACGCTCGGTCCCTGACCCCGCTGCACCTTTTCCTCGACGGTGGCGATGAACCCGTGCAGCAGGGGGGACAGCAGCACGATGGCCAGAACCTGGCACACTTGCTGCAAGACGACGTCACCGCGCATGGCTCTCCTCCCTGTCAAACGATGCAAACCCATCCGTCGGTTTGCGGCAGGTAGGAGTCATCAGCTTGGGGGCGGCCCCCGCGCGGTTGTGGCGAACTCCATCGCCTTTTTGTTGCTGCCAGTCTAGGAGGCGCGCACGCGACGGGTCAAGCTGACATCCGTATCGAACTGCAAACCGCATGACCAGACTTTACCAAGGGTATATGGCGCAATGCACCGTCACAACTGCGCCACTGGCAATTGCGCAGCGCAAAGACTACAACCCGTTCAACGCGTTTTCGGAGACCGCCCATGTCCACCCCCACCCCGCCCGTATCTCCCGCAGAAGACGGCCTGCGCATCGAAACCGATTCCTTCGGTCCGATCGGCGTGCCGCAACAGCACCTGTGGGGAGCGCAGACGCAGCGCTCGCTGCAGCACTTTGCCATTTCCACGGAAAAAATGCCGTGGGAGCTCATCCGCGCACTCGCCCTGGTCAAACGCGCCTGCGCCGCGGCCAACGCCGAACTGGGCAAACTGGACCTGCGTGTGGCGCAGGCCATCGTCGATGCCGCCGACGAGGTCATCGCCGGGCGTCACCCGGAGGAGTTTCCGCTGGCGGTGTGGCAGACCGGCTCGGGCACGCAGACGAATATGAACATGAACGAAGTCCTGGCCAACCGTGCCTCGGTGCTGCTCGGCGGCGGCATGGGGCAGGCGCGCAGCGTGCATCCGAACGACCAGGTGAACATGGGCCAGTCGTCGAACGATATTTTCCCCACGGCGATGCATGTGGCCGCAGCGGTGCAAACGGTGCAGCATCTGCTGCCGGCGCTGATCCACCTGCGCGCGACCCTGCAGAGCAAGGCCGAGGCGTTCGACGACATTGTCAAAATCGGCCGCACGCATTTGCAGGACGCCACGCCGCTGACCCTGGGGCAGGAGTTTTCCGGCTATGTCGCGCAACTCGACCTGTGCCGACGGGCGATCGATGCCGCGCTCGGCCCGGTCTACGCCTTGGCGGTGGGAGGCACGGCGGTAGGCACAGGGTTGAACACCCACCCGTCATTCGGCGTGCGCGTGGCCACGGAGCTGGCACGGCAGACCGGGCTGCCGTTCATCAGCGCCGACAACAAATTCGCCGCGCTCGCCGGGCACGAGGCGCTGGCGTTTCTCCACGGCGCGCTCAAGACGCTGGCGGCGGCATTGATGAAAATCGCCAACGACATCCGCTGGCTCGCGTCCGGGCCGCGCAGCGGTTTGGGCGAAATCCGCATCCCGGAAAACGAGCCCGGCAGCTCGATCATGCCGGGCAAGGTCAACCCGACGCAATGCGAGGCGCTGACCATGGTGTGCGCGCAGGTGATGGGCAACGACGTTGCCGTGAACATCGGCGCGGCGTCGGGCAATTTCGAGCTCAATGTGTTCAAGCCGCTGATTGCGCACAATGTGCTGCAGAGCCTGCGGCTGCTGGCCGATGCCATGGCGAGTTTCGATCACCACCTCGCCCGTGGCATCGAGCCCGACCGCAGCCGCATCGCCGAGTTGATGCAGCGCTCGCTGATGCTGGTGACGGCGCTGTCGCCGCACATCGGCTACGACCGTGCCGCGGCGATCGCCAAGAGCGCACACCACCACGGCACCACGCTGCGCGAGGCCGCGCTGGCTTCCGGCTGGGTCAGCGCCGAGGATTTCGACCGCTGGGTGCGGCCGCAGGACATGGTGCGCGCCGGCGGCTGAGCGCCGCGAGTCAGTCGGCGCGCAGCAGCAGCGATCGCAGCCCGCGGTACGCCGGGTTGTCGAACCAGCGCGGCGCGGCATCGGCCAGGCGCAGGCGCGGCCAGCGCTGCAGCAGGCGGCGCAGCACGATCTCGGCTTCCAGCCGCGTCAGCGCCGCCCCCAGGCAGGCGTGAATCCCCGAACCGAAGGCCAGGCTGCCCGGGTCGGCGCGCAATACGTCGAGCCGGTCGGGGTGGGCATGCCGTGCCGGGTCGCGGTTGGCCGCGCCCAGGAGCAGCAGCACCAGATCACCGCGCTGCAGCGTCTGTCCGTGCAGTTGCAACGCCGTGGTCACCCGCCGCCCGGTGTATTGCACCGGGCTGTCGAAACGTAGCAGTTCGCGCACCGCGCCGGGGATGCGTTCAGGCGCGTCGCGCAGCAATTCCCATTGCTGGGGGTGGCTGAGCAGGGCGAGCAGCCCGTTGCCGAGCAGGTTGCGCGTGGTTTCGTGACCGGCGAACAGCAGCATGGCGCATTGCGCCAGGCATTCGGCATCGTCCCGGAACGCGCCGCGCTCGCGCGCCTGCAGCAACTGCGCCACCAGGCCGCCGGCGCACTGCGGCCCGTCGGCGTGCAGTTGCGCTGCGAAGTGACGCGTCATGCCCAGCAGGCTGCTTTGCGCACGCAGCGCCAGGGCGCGCGTGGGCTGCGGCGCGCCGATGAACGCGGCAAGGTCGTCCGACCAGCGCATGACGTCGTCGCGCGGCGCGGTGTCGATGCCCAGCACCAGCGAGATGACCTGCACCGGCAGCGGCCGGGCAATCCGGGCGATGGCATCGAACGGTTCGCGTGGGTCGATGGCGTCGAGCAGCGCGTCGGCCAGCGCCTCGATGCGAGGCCGCAGCCGCTGCAGGGCGTCGGGGCGAAACGCCGCCTGCAGCAGGGCGCGGACCCGGGTGTGGTCGGGCGCGTCGAGAAACAGCAGGGCGCGGGCAAACAACTGCTGAAACCCGGCGAGTTCGCCGCGCTGCGATTGCGCCGCGTTGACCCAGCCGCCGGTGCGCCGTGCGGAAAACCGCGGGTCGCGCAACACCGCCTCGACGTCGGCATGTCGCGTCAGCAGCCAGGCGCCGCCAAAAAATTCCTCGCTCCAGTGCAGCGGCCCGGCTTCGCGCAGCGTTCGATACGCTGGGTATGGATCGGCGAAAAAAGCGGCATCGAGCAGCCGCGGCGCCAGTGTCGGCGTCATGCGTCGAACACCCGCTGCAGCGCGTCGTGGTGCAGGTGGGGCAGGATGCGCTGCGGCTGCGCGTCGTCCAGACGGGGAACGCACCCCAGTTCGGCCGCGCCGTACCGCCCGCCCAGCCAGGCGCGCAGCGTGGCCACGTTGTCTTGCAGCCACGGCATTGCCGGATCGACGGTGTTGGCCACCCAGCCCGCCAGCCGCAGTCCACGGGCCTCGATGCCCTGCGCCGTGAGCAGCGCATGGTTCAGGCAACCCAGCCGCATGCCGACGACCAGAACCACCGGCAGGCCGAGCGCCTGCGCCAGGTCGGCGGTATCGTGTTGCGCATCCAGCGGCACGACAAACCCGCCCACGCCCTCGACGACCAGGGCGTCGGCACGCCGGGCCAACGCCTGCGCCGCGGCCAGCAGCGGGGGCAGAGCGATGCTGCGGCCTTCGAGCCGGGCGGCGATGTGCGGCGCACAGGCGGCGCGCAACTGGCAGGGACCGACGTCGTCTTCGCTCAGCGGCAGCGACGAGGCGCGCTGCAGGGCGAGCACATCGGTGTTCACCCAGCGGCCGCCGAGCGGTTCCATCCCGGCGGCCACGGGTTTGAGCCCGGCGCTGCGCCAGCCCTGCAGGCCGCACCAGTGCAGCAGCGCGGCGCTGAGCGCGGTCTTGCCCACACCGGTGTCGGTGCCGGTGACGAAACAACCGCGGCGGCAAGGCAACGCCGTCATCGCCACTCCTGCGCGATATGCCGCAACGCGGCGAGCAGGCGGTCGATGTCCTCGCTGCGATGCGCGGCGCTGAGGGTGATGCGCAGCCGCGACGTGCCTGCCGGCACGCTCGGCGGGCGGATGGCGGCAATCCACAGTCCCTGCGCCTCCAGCGCCGCCGACAAGGCGACGGCACGCTCGGCGTCGCCGACGATCAGCGGCTGAATCGCGGTATCGGAGTCGCCGAGCTGCCAGCCAAGGCCGGGGTGGGCGGCGAGCAGGGCACTCACCCCCTGACGCAGCCGCGCGATGTGCTGGCGCAGCAACGTCCGGCGGCGCGCGCCGTCTTCGCCAGCGATGAGTTCCAGGCTGGCCTGCGCGGCGTGGGCCAGAGCGGGCGGCGCCGCGGTGGTGAAAATGTACGGCCGTGCCGTCTGCACCAGCCAGTCGATGATGACGTCGTGCGCGGCGACGAACGCACCGCCCACGCCTGCCGCCTTGCCCAGCGTGCCCATCAAAATGAAGCGTTCGCTGCGCAGGCCGAAATGCGCCAGACTGCCCTGGCCGTGCGCGCCGAGGACGCCAAAGCCGTGCGCGTCGTCGAGGATCAGCCAGGCGTCATATCGTTCGGCCAGCGCGAGCAGGGCGGGCAGGTCGGCGAGGTCGCCGTCCATGCTGAACACCGTGTCGCTGACGATCAGCCGCAGCGGGTTGGTGCACGCCTGCAACTGCCGCTGCAGCGTGGCCAGATCACCATGCGGGTAGCGCTGCACGTCGGTGCGCGCGAGCAGGGCGCCGTCGATCAACGAGGCGTGGTTGAGGCGGTCGGAAAAAAGGGTCGCGCGCCGATCGGCCAGCGCCGTCAGCAGCGCCAGATTGGCCATATAGCCGGTGCAAAACGTCAGGACGCTGGCGCGGACGATGGCCGGCTGCATCCATTGCCCGAGCAGGTCTTCGAGCGCGGCATGGGCGCGCGAATGGCCGCTGACGAGGTGAGACGCCCCGCTGCCGGCGCCCCAGCGGCGCGCACCGTCGGCCAGCGCCTCAACGACCCGCGGGTGATTGGCCAGCCCGAGGTAGTCGTTGCTGCAAAAGCCGAGCAGGTCGCGCGGCTGCCCGCCGGCCGCGCCGTGGCTGACGCGCTGGCGTGGCGCGCAGGCCGTTTCCACCGTCCGCCGCTGCCGCTGCAGACCGGCAGCGGCACGCTCATGCAATCGCTGGGTCAGGTGATCGATCAGCACCGGAGTTTCCTTGCTGCAGGACGTCGTCGAGAGTGGCACGCAGGCGCTGACCCAGCCAATCGGCCAGCGCGGCATCGATGACGTAAGGTGGCATGAGATAGACCGTGCGGCCGATCGGGCGGATGAGCAGCCCGTGCCCGCGGCCGGCGGCGTGGAAACGCTCGGCAAAGCGCTCGCCGGCGATGTCTTCGCGCACGTCGAAGGCCCAGATCATGCCGAGATGCCGCCAATGCTCCAGGCGCGGGTCGGCGCGCAGCGGGGCGAGGGCGCGGTTGAGCCACTCGGCGCGGCGGCGGTTGGTGCCGAGCACGTCGTCCTGGTCGAAGCGGTCGAGCACGGCGAGCGCGGCGCGGCAGGCCAAGGCATTGCCGGTGTATGAATGCGAATGCAAAAAACCGCGGGCAATGTCGTCGTCGAGAAACGCGGCGTAAATCGGCTCGCGCGACAGCACGACCGACAGCGGCAGATAGCCGCCGGTGATGCCCTTGGACAGGCACAGCAGATCAGGCCAGACCGGCGGCTGCTGCGGCAGCGCGGCCTGCTCGAACGCGAAGAACGTGTCGGTGCGGCCGCAGCCGACGGCGATTTCGTCGGCGATCAGCAGCACCTCGTACTCATCGCACAGCGCGCGGGCCTCGCGCAGATAGAGCGGGTGGTACATCGCCATGCCGGTGGCCGCCTGCACCAGAGGTTCGACGATGAGCGCGGCGATGCGCGATGCGTGCGACGCGAACAACGCGTGCAGATCGTCGATGGCCCGGCGCGCGACGTCGGCGGCGGTCTCCCCCGGTCGCGCCTGGCGCGCGTCGGGCGTGGCGACCTGGTGCACACGCAGCAGCAGCGGGTCGTAGGCGTCGCGAAACAGGGTGACGTCGGTGACTGCCAGCGCGCCGAGGGTTTCGCCGTGGTAGCTGCGTCGCAGGCAGACGAACTCCTGCTTCTGGCCCTGCCCACGGTTGCGCCAGTAGTGAAAACTCATTTTCAGCGCGATTTCCACCGCCGAGGCGCCATCGCTGGCGTAAAACGCGTGACCGAGCACGTCGCCGGTGCGTTGCGACAGGCGCTCGGCGAGTTCCACCGCCGGGGCATGCGTGCAGCCGGCGAGCATGACGTGCGGCAGACGGTCGAGTTGATCCTTGAGCGCGGCATTGATGCGCGCGTCGGCGTGGCCGAACAGATTGACCCACCACGAACTGTTGGCGTCGAAATAGCGCCGTCCCGACTCGTCGAACAGCCACGGGCCATCGCCGCGCACCATGCCCAGCGGCGGCACGTGCGCGGCGCGCTGCATTTGGGTGCAGGGATGCCAGACGGCTTGCAGACTGCGTTGGGCGAGAGTAGACGGCATGCGGCAACGACGTGGCAGCGGCCGTGCCCGCGCTGCGGCGCCCTCAGGCGGCAGTCTGAGGAGGGGAGGGCGCGGCCGCAAAGCCGCGCATCTTACCAGACCGTTGAAAAAATTCCCATCGTTGCGGCCGCGCACCCGTTTGCGTGGATCCGAGGCCAACGCAAGCCGTTTTTCTGGGCTCCGACAGCCGCTTGGGCTCCCCCTTTCGGGGCCGTTTGCCCATTTTGGGCGTACTGACCCCTTGATTTACGCATGATGCGCATCCCACCAGCCACCGATGGAGCCCATGCGCACGAGGTTGTACGCGGCAAAACACATCAGCGCCTGCCCGGCCAGCTTGGCATGCCCGATGAGCTTGGTCTTGGCCAGACCACCGACGGTCTTGATCCAGCCGAAGGCCTCCTCGATGCGTTTGCGCACCTTGAGGCTGACCTTGTAGCCTTCGTGTCGCTGGGTACGCCCGTCAATGGCCGAGTGCTTGGCCTTGGCCGCCACGTGCGGGGTAATGCCCAACTGGCGGCAGCCCTGGACAAAGGCCCGGCAGTCATAGCCCTTGTCCGCCCCCACGGTGAGTCGGCGAGCTTTGCGCTTTTGGCGCTCGAGCATCTTGAGGGCGGCGTGCCGCTCGGCTGTGCCGCTGGCATGGGTGATTTCGACGTCCACCACCAGCCCGTGGCGGTTGTCCATGAGGATGTGCCCCATGTGACACAGGCGGGACTTGTCGCCTGCGGCCTTCTTGAACAGCCGCGCATCGGGATCTGTCGTGCTGGCGTGGGTGTCGTTGCAGCGCTTCTCGCCCTTGAAATCCACCTCGGGGTTGCGTTCCGCAGTCGGTGTGTGGTCGTCGTCTTTGCGCTTGAAGCTTTTGTGCGAGGCCCAGGCCTCGATGAGTGTGCCGTCGACGCTGAAGTGCTCGTCGCCGATCAACTTCGCCCACTCCGCGGTATGTTTGACCCGCTCGAAGAACACGCGGGCGAGGTCTTCGTTGAACAGGCGCTCGCGGTTGGCGCTGAAGGTGGAGTGATCCCACACCTTGTCCTCGATGTTCAGACCAACGAACCAGCGGTACAGCAGGTTGTAGTCGATGGCCTCCACCAGCAGCCGCTCGCTGCGGATGGAAAACAGGATTTGCAGCAGCAGCGCCTTGAGCAGCATCTCTGGCGGCACCGAAGGACGGCCACGGCGGGCATAGACTGCCTCGAACTCCGCGCTCATGCTGACCAGCAAGGCATCGACCAGCACGCGCAGCTTGCGCAGCGGGTGCCGGGCCGCAACCCGCTCTTCGAGGCTGATGTAGCTGAACATCGCCCCCTGAAAGTTCTGTGTGCCTCTCATCTTCGGTGTCTGCTGTCTCGTCGTCGCCGCCGCTCACATGGTACCGGCAGCACGGGCGGCTGCGGGGGAGTTTTTCAACGGCCTGTTACACCGCAGGCTCAGCCGCCGAGGAAATGGCGGGCGTAGCGCGGGTTGACCTGGCTCAAGCGCAGCAGGACAGGGAAATCGGCGACGCCAAAATCCGGGTCCCACGCCGGAGCGCCGCAGACTTTGGCGCCGACGCGCAAATACCCCTTGAGCAAGGCGGGCGGCTCGACCGCAAGATCCTGGCGTAGATGGTGCACAGGCAGAGCCAGTCGCGGGTGCACGCGGTCTTCGATCGCTGCCAGATGCGTGCGTTGCAGCTGCGCCCACAGGCTGGCGACGGTGTGGCCGCCGCAGTGCATCGACATGCTGGCACAGCCGATGAGTGCATCCAGACCGTGGCGCTGCATATACCCGGCGATGCCGCTCCACAGCGCCAGGATGGCTGCGCCGTTGCGGTAGTCGCGGTGCACGCAGGAGCGCCCGATTTCGAGCAGCCGCGGTTTGAGGTGGTACAGCCGGGTGAGGTCGAACTCGGTTTCGGTGTAGAGCGTGCCCACGCGGCGCGCCTGGTGCGGTGGCAGCGCACGGTAGGTGCCGATGAGCCGTCCGTCGGCGTCGCGCACCAGCAGGTGATCGCAGTACGGGTCGAACAGGTCGATGTCCAGCCCCGGCTCGGGCGTGCGGATTTGCGCTCCCATTTCCTCGACGAACACTTTGTAGCGCAGGCGCTGCGCCTCGCGGACTTCGTCGGCGTGCCGGGCCCACGACACGGTCAGCGCGGCGGAGGGCTGCTGCACCGGCGCGACGGCGGCAGCAGGCTGCCGCGGCGGCAAGCGCAGGGATTGATCGTCGAACATGCTTTCTCCTTTTTCAACGCCTCGGAGAAAGATAAAAATGTGGCGTGTCAGTTCGGTGACGTTTCAGTGAATTTGAGATGACAGTACCGCTGGCGACACCGGCCTCAGCCGGCGAGCAGATCGGCGCTGATGCAGGCGCGCAGGCTGCGCTGCACGCCGCCGTCGCGGTTGCGCTCGACGGCCCAGAGCAGGCCGCTTTTGCGCAGCGAGAATTGCTGGTCGCAGCCGGTGATCCAGTGCAGCCCGGCGCGTCCCAGCGTCGGCTGGTGGCCCACCAGGATCAAAGCCCCGCCGTCGCGTGGAAACTCGGCAACCACGGCCAGGATCTCGGCCATGCTGGCATCGGGCCGCAGCCGCTGATCGATGCCCGGGTAGTCGCTCAGATGTTGCGCCGTCTGCCGGGTGCGCTGCGCCGGGCTGGCAATCACCGTCCACGGCTTGGGCAACTGCGACTTGATCCATCCAGCCACCAGGGCGGCATCGCGCCGGCCTTGCTTGGTGAGCGCGCGGCGCAAGTCGGCATCGCCTCCCTGGGGCGCTTCGGGGAGGTCTTCCGCTTCGGCGTGGCGCCAGAAAATGACATGGAAATTCGGCATGTTAGGCAAAACCTTTCGAGCGGGATCGGAAGTTTTGCACAGAATACACGAGTCCGATGTCAGTTTGCCGTCAGGCGCGCGGCACCCCGGCACCCCGCGAACCGTCCTCAGTGACGGGATTCGCGGTCGTCAGCACCTGCCGGGGTGGCGTCGATCGGCACCTGCGGTTTGCGTTGCACCAGGACTTTGTCGATGCGTTTGCCGTCCATGTCGACGATCTCGAAGGTCCAGCCGCCCCAGTGCACCACGTCGCCGGTCACCGGCAGCCGCGCCAGCAGCAGCATGAGCATGCCGGCCAGGGTGTTGTAGCGGTGTTTGTCCTCGTCGGGAAGGTGGGCGAGGTCGAGCCGCGCTTTGAGGTCATCGACGGTGATCAGCCCGTCCATCAGCCACGAGCCGTCTTCGCGCTGGATGGCCCAGGGTTCTTCCGAGGGATGCGATTTGAATTCGCCGGCGATGGCTTCCATCAGATCCTGCACGGTGACGATCCCCATGGTCTGGCCATATTCGTCGATGACCAGCGCGGTGTGTTCCGGGCTCTGGCGGAAGGTTTGCAGCAGTTCCAGCCCGGTGAGACTTTCCGGGACGAAGGTGGCGGGAATCGCCGCCTTGCTCAGATCGTCGATGCCTTCGCGGCGTATGAAGCGGCCGAGCAATTCCTTGGTCGACACCAGGCCGATGACTTCCTCCAGCCCGCGGCGCACCAGCGGAAAGCGCGAATGCGTCGACTGCGCGATTTTGTTCAGGTTTTCGCTCAGCGGCTGTTCGACGTCGAGGTATTCGATTTCGTTGCGCGGCGTCATCAGCGAGGCGATCTGCCGGTCGTCGAGACGGAAGACGTTGCGCACCATTTCGTGCTCCTGCTCCTCGATCACCCCGGCGTCCGAGCCTTCTTCCAGCACTTCGTTGATTTCCGCCTCGGTCATCTGCGGCGCGGTGTCGTGGCGCACGCGCATCAGCGTCAACAGCAGATCGGTGGAAATCGACAGCAGCTTGACAAAGGGTGAGGCGGCGCGGGCGATCCAGGTCATCGGCCGCGCCATGACCATGGCAATGCGCTCCGGCGCCAGTTGACCCAGGCGTTTGGGCACCAGCTCGCCGATGACGATGGAGGCGAAGGTGATAAGGACGACGACGATGGCCGTCGCCGTGGCGCTTGCCAGGCGGGGAAGCATGCCCAGTGAAATCAGCCAGTCGGCCACCGGTTCGGAAAACGCCGCTTCGCCCAGAATGCCGTTGAGCACACTGATCGACGTGATGCCGATCTGCACCGTGGACAGCAGCCGGGTGGGTTGTTCGGACAATTGCAGCGCGGTGCGGGCGCGATCGTTGCCGGTTTCCGCCAGCGCCGTCAGCCGGGCGCGGCGCGCCGTCACCAGCGCGATTTCGGACATGGCGAACAGGCCGTTGAGCAGGATCAGACCGAACAGGATGAGCACTTCCATCACATCGCCTCCGCGAGGAATGCACACTGCCGCTGCGGCACAGGCGTCGCGGCCAGACCGGCGCCGCACCTTGTTTGCGGCGTGCAGGGCACGGATGAGAGGGGGCGCCAGACAGGCGCGGGAATCTCGGCGGCGGTCACCGCCAGGCCGGCCGGGCCGGGCAACAACGGTTCGGGGTCAGGGTCCAAGGAGAGGTCGGCGGAACGTCCTGGCGAGCCGGTCTATGCTGTGGGTCGCAAGCGCGGGGTTCGCCCACCGCGTCGATGCCCAACACGATCGAAACCGGACGAAGGCCATTCCATGTCGAGTCAAGAACAGGGTCAATTAGACCAAAAACCCCCGGCTGCGCCACAAGTGCAACAACTTGCCACCCGCTTGCAGCACCACCCGTATGCGCCGCCTGCGGGATTCGCCGCGGTGCAGCCGGGCGTGCACCACGCCTCCACCGTGTTGTTTCCGAACGTGGCGGCGATGCGCGCACGCGACTGGCGCAGCAAGGCCGGTTATACCTACGGCCTGCACGGCACGCCGACCACCTTCACCCTGGAAGAACGCATCGCTACGCTCGACGGCGGACTGCACTGCATTCTCTGTCCCTCCGGGCTGTCGGCGATTGCATTGATCGACCTGGCCCTGCTGCAGCAGGGCGACACCGTCCTGCTGCCGGAAAACGTTTACGGCCCCAGTCGCGAACTGACGGAAAAATTCCTCGGCGCCTGGGGCATCGGCCACGCGTTGTACGACCCGCTGTGCAGCGCCGCCGATCTGGCCGCGCTGATCACGCCGCGCACCCGACTGCTCTGGCTGGAGGCGCCCGGCTCGGTGACCATGGAAATGCCTGATTTGCGCGGCCTGGTGGCCGCCGCCCGCGCCCACGGCGTGACCACGGCGATCGATGCCACGTGGGCCGCGGGCATTGCGCTGCGCCCGTTCGACCTCGGCATCGACGTGGTGATGCAGGCACTGACCAAATACCAGAGCGGCGGCGCCGACGTGCTCATGGGCAGCGTCACCACGCGCGACGCGGCGCTGCACGAACGGCTGCTGCTGGCACATATGCGGCTGGGCCTGGGTGTCGGTGGCGACGACGCCGCGCGCGTGCTGCGCGGCCTGCACACGCTGGAGCTGCGCTATCACGCCCACGATCGGGCCGCGCGGCGCATCGCCACCTGGTTGCAGTCGCAGCCAGAGGTGGCGCAGGTCTTGCACCCGGCCTTGCCCGGCAGCCCCGGACACGCCGTGTGGAAAGCCGAGTGCAGCGCCGCTGCCGGACTGTTCAGCGTGGTGTTCGACCCGCGCTACACCCCGGAGCAGGTGGACGGGTTCGTCGACGCCTTGCGTCTGTTCAAAATCGGCTACTCGTGGGGCGGGCCGGTCAGCCTTGCCGTGCCTTACGACGTCAGCGCCATGCGTCCGCGCGGTCGCTGGCCGCACCCCGGCGCGCTGGTGCGGCTGGCCATCGGGCTGGAAGACGCCGACGATCTGATCGCCGATTTGCAGCAGGCGCTGGCGACGCTGGGCTGAGCCTGGTCTCAGCCGAAACCGTGGCTGAGCAGCGTGGCCAGCAAGGGGATGATGACCATCACGTGCGACTGGGCCATCAGCCACCGGCGCTCCTGCCGTACCTGCTGCTGCGGCGGTGTCCAGTCAGCGGCCGCATGGCTGCTGCGCGCCCAGACGGCCAGACGGCGGGACGACGGCCAGGACATCGCCGCCATCAGCGCCAACAGCCCGATCTTCGCCCACAGCAGGGGATTGTGCAACAGCCACTGGGGCCCTTTGATCCCCCATAGCACCAAGGCCACGCCGCTGGCGACTACGGCGGCGAAGCTGGCCCAGACCCAGACATCCAGCCGCCGCAGCCTGGCGATGACGGCGGCATCGACGCCGCCAGCGCGTGTCAGGCTGGTTTTGGCGGTGAGGAAGACCGCCAGCCCGAGCATGGCCGAGAGATGGACATAGAGCAGCAGGGCATCGGTGAGCATGGCGTTCGTTCAGGATTTGTCCTGGGTCAAGAAAATCTGTGCCCCACGGCGGCCGATGAACTGCTGCAGTGGGGGATGGAGGCAATCGGCCAGGGTGGCCGTGTTGAGTCGGCCATAAAACGCTTCGGCGGCTTCCAGCAGCAGTGGGCGCAATAGGCAAACGGGGGTGAGATTGCACTGTCCGCCGTCGTCACGCAGGCATTCGACCAGGCCCTGACCGTCTTCGAGCCAGCGCACCAGATTTCCAAGAAGAATTTCTTCTGCCGGTTTGGACAGCCGCACCCCACCGCCGGCGCCGCGCTGCACGTGGACATATCCTCCGGCCGACAGGCGCTGCAGGATTTTCACCAGATGTTCGCGTGAAACATCAAGAATCGCCGCTATCTCTCTGCTGTTAATCATATTTTCTGAGCTAGAAGCCAGCACCATCAGCGCGCGCAGACCGTAATCGGTGAATTGGGTCAGTTTCACTTGGTGACTTGTCCGGGTCGATGAAGCGGTTTATAGTGGAATTTCAAAATCCACAAATGACGAGGGTATGCAGCATCCTACACCGCTACCGCCTGCCGCCGGGCACGACGGCGACAGCACGACGCGGCACGCGCTTGACACGTCGGCCGCGAATGTCCCGCCAGAGCCACGCCGCGCTGCACTGGCTGCTGCCCTACGGCAGCGCACCGGACTGGACGACGACGTCTTGCGCCGTATGGTGGAGAGTTTCTACGCGCAAGTCCGGCTTGATCCCGATCTAGGGCCGATCTTCGCCGCGCACGTTGCCGACTGGCCGGCGCACTACGCCGTGATGGTCGATTTCTGGGCCTCCGTGGCGCTGCTGGCAGGACGCTATCACCGCAATGCGCTGCGCGCGCACAAACCGCTGGGTCTGCGCAGCGAGCACTTCGACCGCTGGTTGCAGCTGTTCGACGCCACACTGCAGCAGCACGTCACGCCGCAGGCGCGCAGCCATCTGCTGGACATCGCCCGGCGCATCGCCGGCACGTTGCGCCAGCGCCTGTGTCCTGCGGCGACGCCTGCACACAAGAACGGCGGTTTACACGCCATTACAAACGATACACATGCTGCCGGGTGCGCTTGATCTGACGCAATCCGGTATATCAGTGAACGCTTATCTTTGAACCGCGAAATGCGACGTTTTGTCGCAGCACATCCCGAGGAGAGCAAACCATGCCTGAAGAGCGACCTTACGTGCCCATGCCCGTGACCGGAGCAGGGGGGAGAGACATGGCGCAGTCCGAACTGCGCGCGCCTGACCTGAAGTATGCCCGGCCGATGGGGGCCTGGGTGATCGTTGCTGCGCTGTTCATCGTGGTCGTCGGTCTGTGGGCCATGGTTGCGGCGTATTTCTCCATGCATGCCTGAGACACGCCATGACGACTTCCACACCTGACGCTTTTGAAGATCAGTTCCACCACGTCGCGCTGCGCCACGAACGGGTCTGGGTGTTCATCGCGGTGACACTGATCGCGGTGCTGTTTCTGGTCGCCGTGTGGTTCGTGGTGCACGACTACGGGCTGGTGGCCAAGACCACGCAGTTCTACTCCAACCCGAACACGCCCAGCCAGCTCGCCGAATTCCAGGGTTCCGGGGTGAAGCAGACCGGGCCGAACAGCTACGACGTGTACGAAATCGGCCGTGCCTGGAGCTGGACCCCCGGCACGGGCACGCCGCTGACTCTGCCAGTCGGCGCGCACGTGACGTTTTACGTCACCAGCGGTGACGTGCTCCACGGCTTCGAAGTGCAGGGCACGAGCATCAACCTCACCGCGATACCCGGCGTGGTCGGCCATGTCAGCTACACCTTCGACAAGCCCGGCACGTTCTACATCATCTGCAATGAATATTGCGGCGCGGGCCACCAGGCCATGATCGGCAAGATCATCATCACCGGAGCGAAACAATCATGAGCGCAGTCCTGAGCAACAACGCCCCGCGCGCCCTGGCGGTTCCGACCGCGGGAGAAATCGCGGGTGAGAAAAAGATGCTGCTGGCTTTCTGGGTCACCGGCTTCGTCGCGCTGGCCGTGGGCATCGCCATTGGCGCGCTGCAAAGCACCAACTACGCCGGCCTCAACCTCTATCCCTATTTGCAGCCCTTCCTCAAGTCGTACTACCAGGGGCTGACGTTCCACGGCGTGCTCAACGCCTATGTGTTCACCTTCTTCACCATTTCCGGCTGGCTGATGTACCTGCCGGCGCGCGAACTCAAGCTCAAGCCGAACATGGGCCTGGCCTGGTTCACCTACGCGCTGATGCTGCTGGGCACGCTGATGGCGGCTTACGGCATGTTCGACAACTCGTCGAGCGTGCTGTACACCATGTACGCGCCGCTCAAGGGCAGCGCCTGGTTCTATCTGGGTGTCACCCTGGTGGTGGTGGCGAGCATCCTGCCGCTGATCGTCGTGCTGGAAATGCGCGCACGCTGGAAACGCGCCAACCCGGGCCAGGTGACTCCGCTGGTCACCTACATGAGCGCGACGACGCTGCTCATGTGGCTGCTGGCGGCGCTGGGTGCCGGAACCGAGGCAGTTTTCCTGCTCGACCCGTGGTCGCTCGGCCTGACCAACACCATCGACCCGCTGCTGGCGCGCACGCTGTTCTGGTGGACCGGCCACCCGATCGTGTACTACTGGCTGATGCCGGGTTACGTGTCGATCTATGCGCTGCTGCCGCGGCAGGCCGGGGGCAAGCTGATTTCCGACCCGCTGGCCCGGCTGGCCTTCCTGCTGCTGTTCGTGTTCTCGCTGCCGGTGGGAACGCACCATCAGTACACCGACCCCGGGATTTCGCCGGTGCTCAAAGGCATCGTCACCGCGCTGACGCTGTCGGTGGCCATTCCCAGCCTGATCACCGCGTTCACCATCGCCCTCAGCCTGGAGTACGCCGGGCGTCGCCGCGGCGGCACCGGGCTGATGGGGTGGTGGGGCAAACTGCCGTGGAAAGACCCGTCGGTCGCCGCGCAGGTGCTGGCGCTGGTGGCTTTCATCTTCGGCGGCGCCGGGGGCATCGTCAACGCCAGCTGGCAGCTCGACAACGTGGTGCACAACACGCTGTGGGTTCCGGCGCACTTTCACCTCACCGTGGGCATGATGACCACGCTGGTCTTCATGGGGGTGAGCTTCTGGCTGCTGCCACACCTCACCGGCCGCAAGCTGTCCAACCCGAAACTGGCGCTGACCGGCGCGTGGCTGTGGTTCATCGGTCTGATGACCTGGGGTCTGGCCGGGCACTGGGCGGGAATGGACGGCGTGCCGCGCCGCGCCTGGGTTGCGGCGCTGCCACACGACCAGTATATGCAGCTCTACGGCACCGTGCATCCGGCGCTGATTCTGGTGGGCATCGGTGGCGGCATCGCCACGCTGGGCGCCATCCTCTACTACATCGTGTTTTTCGGCACGCTGTTCGGCAAAAAAGAGGCTGGGGCGATGGTGGAGATTCCGTTCACCGAGTTCATCACCCCGGCTGAAGGATCGGCGCTGGCGCGGGTGGCCGAGCCGCTCGGGCTGTGGACGCTGATCACCTTCATCATCACCCTGGCGGTCTACATCCCGGTGTTCTGGCCGATGTTGACCCATCCGATCCACGCCCCGGGCTTCGTGCTCTGGTGATCGGATGCGCGATGGTGCCCGCCCGGACCCTGCAGCCGCTGACGTACTCGTGCGGCGCGGAAGCTGGAAGGCGTCTGCGCTGCGCGCGGCCGTCGTCTCGCTGCTGCTGCTGGGCACGCTGTACGTCTGGTCGCGGCTGCAGCAACCGGGCGACAGCCTGCACGGCACCCCGCTGGAGCACGTCCCCGCGCCGGCTTTCGCCGGCCTGGTCGACACCCGGGGCAGGGCATTCGACTGGCAGCAGCAGCGCGGCGACGCCGTGCTCGTGTTCTTCGGTTACACGCATTGTCCGGATGTCTGCCCCATCACCCTGGCGGCGCTGGCGCAGAGCCTGCAGCGTTTGGGCCCGCTGCGCCAGCGGGTGCGCGTGGTCTTCGTCACCCTCGACCCTGCGCGCGACACGGCCCCCGTGCTGCGGGCGTACCTCGACGCCTTTTTGCCCGATGCCATCGGCCTGCGCGGCAGCCTGGCTGCGGTCAGCGCCGCGGCGCGGCAATGGGGTGTCACCTGGCGGCGGATCGACACCGCCGACGGCAACTACTGGCTCGACCACACGGCCGCCGTCACCCTGGTCGGGCCACACGGCCACCTGGTCGCCCGCTACGGCTACGCCCAGCTCACCGACCCGGGCTGGCTGGCTGGCGATTTGCGCACCGTGCTGGAGCGGCGATGAACGGCAGCAGCTGGCCGCTGGCGGTATGGGCAGGATGGTTTGCGCTGTCTGGCGTGCTACTCGCGGGATACGGCGTCGTCGCAGTGCGCCGGCGCTGGGCGTGGTGGCGGCTGGCGGCTTTTGCCCTCGGTGTGGCCTTGACCCTGCTGTCGGCCTGGGGACTGAACAACCCGCTGGCGTCGATGACTGGGTACACCATCGCGCTGATGACCATGGGGCAGATCGTTTCGCCGCTGCTGCTGGCAGGCTTTCCGCCTGCGGTGCGCGCGCAGTGGCGCGCCGCACCCAACACCTGGTGGAGCAACTGGCTGCTCGACGCCTGGGTGGCTGCGGCAGTGTTCGTCATCATCACCCTGGGAGTCAATCTGCCGGGGGTGTTCAATACCGCGCTGGCCGATGCGCTGTTTTCCGGGCCGATCGGCCTGTTTCTGCTGCTGACCGGGCTGATGTTTTGGGCGCAGTTGCTGCCGGGCAGCACGGCCATCGGCACACGCTGGATCGCCGGCATCTACGGCTGGCTGGGCAGCCTGCCGATGATGATCATCGCCGCGGTGTGGGTGTGGAGCGGCCAGGTGCTCTATACCCCGTACCTCGACGTGCTGTGTCTGTGGAATCTCAGCCCGCTGGCCGACCAGCACTACGCCGGTCTGGTGATGTTCGTCGCTGGACTGCCGCTGCAGCTACGGGCGGCCTGGCTGCTCATCATGCCCGCCGATCTCCACACCGACACCCGTGGTTTGCAGGGGTGAGCAGATGAGCACTGCGTCGATGCGCCCCATCGTTGTCCTGCCACCGCCACCGCCGCGCGCGCCGGCGTCACCTTCCCGGTGCGTGCCGCCGGCACCCAGGTTTTTGTCACATTTCGTCTCGCTTCGCTCGTTTTGAGCGCACTCCTTTGCGGATTTCCCATGAAACTTCGACCGATCCCTGTTCTGCTGATGTCTTTGTTGTTCACCGCCGGCGCGCAGGCGCAGACGCTCACCGGCAACGCCGCCGCCGGCAAAGCCGAAAGCGTGATGTGCGAAGGCTGCCACAACGCGCATGGTGGATTCAAAACCGATTTCCCGGAGGTGTACCGTGCGCCGATGCTCAACGGCCAGAACGCCGCGTACATCGCCCAGGCTCTGCAGGATTACCGCAGCGGGGTGCGGCGCAACCCGACGATGAAGGCGGTTGCCGACATCCTCACCCCGGCGCAAATCGCCAATTTGTCGGCGTATTACGCCGTGCCGAAAAACCAAAGTGTGAAGTGAGGAGATGCCAATGAAACGACTCAGCCCCAGATTGACCCCCATCCTGTCCGCCGCCGCGGCGTTGTTCGCCCTGACCACCACGGCACATGCCGCGGACATCAAGAAAGGCGAGGATTTGGTGAACAAGGGCGGGTGCATCGCCTGCCACGGCGCCGGGCTGGACAAGCCGATCGCGCCGAACTACCCCAAGCTCGCCGGGCAGTACCAGAGCTATCTGTTCCACGCGCTGCAGCAGTACCAGGCCAAGCACCAGACACCGCTGTACGGGCGCAACAACCCGATCATGAGCGGCATCGTCGCGCAGTACAACAAGCAGGATCTGGAAGACATCGCCGCGTACATCGCCAGCCTCAAGGGCGATCTGTACGTTCGCGACGAAATGCACTGAACGCGGCGGGGCGGCGCGCACGCGCCGCCCGCTGCGGCTTCAGGCCACGTGAGCGCGCAGGTAGTCGAGCGACGCCGCGGTCTCGCTGCTCAGTCCTTGGTTGGTGGCGGCGAGCAGGGCGTTTTCGATGCGCGTCGCGAGCGTCTTGCCCAGTTCCACCCCCCACTGGTCGAACGGATTGATCCCGTACAGCCAACCCTCGACCACGGTACGGTGTTCGTAAAGCGCCAGCAGCGCGCCAAGGTGATACGGGCTCAGGCGCTCCATCCAGATGAAGGTCGACGGCCGTCCGCCAGGGCAGGCGCGGTGGTGCGCGGCGCGCGCCGCCGCCTCAGGCGACATGCCCTGCGCCATCAGCTCGGCCTGCCAGCTCGAAGCGTCCTTGCCGTTCCACAGTGCGTCGGCCTGCCCGAGGGCGTTGGCCAGCAGCGCCATGTGCTCGCGCAAGTGGCGGTGCCACGGATGCGCCACGGCGACGATTTCGTGAAACACCGGCACCGCCGCCTGGTGCAGCAACTGGAAGTAAGTGTGCTGCACCGGCGTGCCCACGCCGCTGATGACCGCCGGGCCGCTGACGTGCACCGGCTGCATGCCGTCGGCGCTGGTGGACTTGCCCAGTGATTCCATGAGCAGCTGCTGCAAGTACAGCGGCATGTGCGAAAACGCGTCGCCGTACAAGCCGATGGACAGCAGCGGCAAGCCGAAGCGCACCCGGTAGGCGTGCGACAGCCCCGCCATCAGCCCCGGCGCGCTGCGCTGCAGCGGGGTATCGAGAAAATGCTGATCCATGGCGTGCGCGCCGGCGTGCAGCTGCGTCACCGTCTCCCGGCCAAACGCCAGCAACAGCACCAGACCGTGGGCACTCCACAGCGAAAACCGGCCGCCGATTTCAGGCAGCGAGCGGAAAACCTGGTCTGCCGGCAGGCCGAAGCGCTGCACGGCCAGTTCGGGATTGGCCGTCAGCGCCACCAGGCGGCTGCGCGCCGTCTCGGTGCCGATGGCGTCGCCCAGCCAGCGCAGCGCGATGTCGGCGTTGCGCATGACTTCCTGCGTGCGAAACGACTTGCTGTTGATGAGGATCCAGGTGCGCTCGGGGCAGGCGGTGGCCAGCGCGGCGTCGATGGTGGCGCCGTCGAGGTTGGCGACCCAGTGCACCCGGCAGCGCGGCTGCTGCAACACCGAAAGCGCCGTGTGCAGCGCCAGCATCGGCGTTTCCGAACCGCCGGCGCCGAGATGGATGATGTCGATCGGCTGGCTGCCGGCGTTGGCCAGCAGCGCCTCGGCCCAGTCGGCCATGCGACTGAATTCGGCGTGGAGAAACTCTGCTGCGGCCTGCGACGGGGCATCCAGTCCTTTGGCACCCAGGCGTGACAGCACGTGCCACGCCGGCCGGTTTTCGCTGCCGTTGAGCACGGTCTTGCTCACCAGATCCTGCGGCTGGCTGGGCAGCGCGGCCAGGGTTTTGGCGGCGGTGGCCAGCGCCTGTTCCCCGTGACGAGTGAATTCCAGGCGCAATCCGGCGGTATGAATGGTTTTGGGTGCGGGCATGGCGGGCAATCGGAAATAAGAAATCGGTCTCGGGCTACTCTAGCCGAACAAGGGTTGGGTGTGCCAGATCTGCGTGGCGTATTCGGCAATGGTGCGGTCCGATGAAAACGGCCCCATGCCGGCGATGTTCGCCAGCGCCTTCCTTGCCCACTCCTGCGGCTGTTGATACAGCGCATCGACCTGATCCTGCGTGGCGACATAGCTGGCGTAGTCGGCCAGCAGCAGGTAGTGGTCGCCCCAGTTGACCAGCAGGTCGTAGATCGGCTGGTAACGGTGGGGCTCCTCGGGGCTGAAATGTCCGTCGCGGATGGCTTGGAGCACGCGAGCGAGTTCCGGGTTGGCGTTGACGATGGCCTGCGGCTGGTAGCCGGTCATGCGCAGATCGGTCACTTCGCCAGCGGTCAGGCCGAAAATGAACAGGTTGTCGGCGCCGACGTTTTCGCGGATTTCGACGTTGGCCCCGTCGAGTGTGCCGATGGTCAAGGCGCCGTTGACCGCCAGCTTCATGTTGCCGGTACCCGACGCTTCGGTGCCCGCGGTGGAAATCTGCTCGGACAGGTCGGCCGCGGGAATGATGATCTCGGCGGCGCTGACGCTGTAATTGGGCACGAACACGACTTTGAGCAGATCGCCCACCCGCGGATCGGCGTTGATGGTTTTGGCAACGTCGTTGATGAGCTGGATGATGAGTTTGGCCATGTGGTAGGCCGACGCCGCCTTGCCGGCAAAAATCACCACCCGCGGCACGCTGACGCGGCCAGGCTGGTCGAGAATGCGGTGGTAGCGGGTGATGACGTGCAGCACGTTGAGCAGCTGGCGCTTGTACTCGTGGATGCGCTTGACCTGCACGTCGTACAGCGCATCCACCGGAATGGTGATGCCGTGGTGCTGTTGCAGCCAGGTGGCAAAGCGTTGCTTGTTGCTGCGTTTGGCGCGCTGCAGGGCAGCGAGAAACGCGGTGTCGGCCTGCAGCGGACGCAGTCGGGCGAGTTCGGACAGATCACGCCGCCAGCGCGGGCCGATGGTGCTGTCGAGCAGCGCTGCCAGTGGCGGGTTGGCCAGCGCCAGCCAGCGACGCTGCGTGATGCCGTTGGTCTTGTTGTTGAAGCGCTGCGGCCACAGCCGGGCGAAATCGGCAAAGATCGATTGCTGCATCAGGTCGGAGTGCAGCTTGGACACGCCGTTGACCGAGTGGCTGGCGAGCACGGCCAGATAGGCCATGCGGATGCTGCGCACGCCGGTTTCGTTGACCAGCGAGACGTTGCGCATGAGGTTGATGTCGTGCCCGTGCTGCTGCGTCAGGCGGGCGAGGAAATAGGCGTTGATGTCGAGGATGATTTGCAGATGGCGCGGCAGCACGCGCCCGAGCATGTCCACCGGCCAGGTTTCCAGCGCCTCGGACATCAGCGTGTGGTTGGTATAGGAAAACACGCCCTGGCAGATGCGCCAGGCGTCGGCGAACGGCAGGTGGTGCACGTCGAGAAACAGGCGCATCAGCTCGGGCACGGCCAGCACCGGGTGGGTGTCGTTGAGGTGGATCGACACCTTGTCGGCGAACTGGTCGAAGGTACTGTGCGTCTGCAGGTAGCGGCGCACCAGATCCTGCACGCTGGCGCTGACGAAAAAATATTCCTGGTGCAGCCGCAGCTCGCGGCCGGCCTCGGTCGAGTCGTCGGGGTAGAGCACGCGCGACACGTTTTCCGAGTGGTTTTTCTGCTCGACCGCGCCGAAATAATCCCCGCGGTTGAACGCCGACAGGTCGATTTCCTTCGTCGCCTTGGCCGACCACAGCCGCAGCGTGTTGGTGGTTTGCGTGTCGTAGCCGGGGATGATGGTGTCGTACGCCATGGCTTCGACGTCGTGGGTATCGACCCAGCGGGCGCGGTCGCCCTCCTTGACAACATGGCCGCCGAACTGCACGCGGTAGACGACTTCGGGGCGGGGGAATTCCCACGGATTGCCCGCAGTCAGCCAGTAATCGGGCACCTCGACCTGCCGGCCGTCGACGATGGTCTGGCGGAACATGCCGTAGTCGTAGCGGATGCCGTAGCCATAGCCGGGGATGCCCAGCGTGGCCATGCTGTCGAGAAAGCATGCGGCCAGCCGCCCCAGCCCGCCGTTGCCCAGCGCGGCATCGGGCTCCAGATCGGCCAGGGCGTCCATGTCCAGGCCGAGCTCGGCCAGCGCCTGGCGCAGCGTGGCCGTGAGTTTGAGCGCGATCAGCGCGTTGCTGAAGGTACGGCCGATGAGAAACTCCATCGACAGGTAATAGACCAGCTTGGCATCCTGCGCGTTGCGCGCGTGCGTGGTGTCGAACCAGTGCTCGACCATCAAGTCGCGCACGGCATATGAGGCGGCGTGCAGCCAGTCGATCGGCTGTGCCGACGCCGGGTCTTTGCCGATCTGGAACATCAACTTGTTGGAAATGGCGCGCTTGAGCGCCGCCACATCGTGCGGCGGCGTGTCGTGGACGAAGGGGACGGCGGCGGCTGAAGGAATCGGCGGGTTGGGTTCAGGAGTCATATCGGAAGTGAAAAAATCACGGATCTCAGGCGGCAGCGGCCAGCGCGGCGTCGTACACCGCACGGTAACGCTGCGCCGCCTGCGTCCAGCTCAAATTCTGCTGCATGCCCGTCTGCTGCACCTGCGCCCAGGCACGCGGCTGGGCGTAAAGCGCCAGCGCGCGACGCACGGCGTGGCGGAAGGCGGCGTCGGTGAACTCGGCGAACACGATGCCCGTGGCGGTGTGGTCGGCCAGCGTGGCCAGGTCGGCATCGACCACGGTATCGGCCAGGCCGCCGACGGCGCGCACCAGCGGCACGCTGCCGTAGAGCAGGCCGTACATCTGTGTCAAGCCGCAGGGCTCGAAGCGCGAGGGCACGAGGGTGAAGTCGCTGCCGGAAAAAATGCGGTGGGCGAACGCCTCGTCATACCCCAGACGCAGCGCCACACAGCCGGGACGGGACTGCGCGACATGGGCAAAGGCGCGCTCGATTTCATGGTCTCCGCTGCCCAGGACCAGCAGCTGGCCACCGCCGCGCACGATGGTGTCGATGCCGTCGAGCACCAGGTTGAGCCCTTTTTGCTCGGTCAGGCGGCTGACCACGGCAAACAGCGGCGCGTCCCTGCGCACCGCCAGCCCGGCTTCTTCCTGCAGCGCCGCCTTGCAGCGCGCCTTGCCCGTGCGGTGCGCGGCATCATAGTGGCGCACGATCAGGCCGTCGCTGGCCGGGTTCCACACCGTCTCATCGACGCCGTTGAGGATGCCGCTGAGCACGTCGCGGCGTGCGCGCAGCAGGCCGTCGAGGCCAAAACCCTGCTCGGGCGTCTGGATTTCGCGGGCGTAGGTCGGGCTGACCGTGGTGATGCGGTCGGCGTAGACCAAACCGGCCTTCATGAACGACAACTGTCCGTAGAACTCCACGCCGTCGACCTGCCAGGCCTCCTGCGGCAAGCCCACATCGGCAAAGCGCGTGGCATCGAACACGCCCTGGTACGCCAGGTTGTGCACGGTGAACACGCTGGGCACGCGCGGCCCGGGAGAAAACCGCAGGCAGGCGTGCGCCAGGCCGGCGTGCCAGTCATGCCCGTGGACCAGCTGCGGCTGCCAGGCGGTATCCAGTCCGCGCGCCAGGTGCGCCGCGCCCCAGCCGAGTGCGGCAAAGCGTCGGTGGTTGTCGGCGTAGGGCTGGCGCTGCGCATCTTCGTAGGGATTGCCGGGGCGGTCGTACAAGCCCGGAGCGTGCAGGACATACAGGCACAAACCGGGCCTGGCGGCTGAGGCGGGCAGGCTGGCGGCGAGCACCTGCACGGTCTCTCCCCAGGGCAGGGTGAACTGTCCGACCGCCTCGGCCTGCTGCACCCCGGCCATGATGGCGGGAAACCCGGGCAGCAGCGCGCGCACCTCGCACCCGGCCGCAGCCAGCGCCGCTGGCAGAGCCCCGGCGACGTCGGCCAGCCCGCCGGTTTTGAGCAGAGGAAACAGTTCGGCGCTGACCTGCAGCACGCGCAACGGTTCAGTCATCGTCGTCCTCGTTGAGCTCGGCCTCGCCGAGCTGCCGCAGCATTTTTTTGGTCACCAGTACCACGCCGCCAGCGGTACGTTCGAAACGCTGCGTGTCGAGCACCGGGTCTTCGCCGATCACCAGCCCCTCGGGCAGCACGCAACCGCGGTCGATGACCACCTTGTTCAGCCGGCATGAGCGGTTGACCACGACATCGGGCAGCAGCACGGCCTCGTTGATGGTGCAGAACGAATGCACCCGCACGTTGGAAAACAGCACCGAATTGCTCACCGACGAGCCGGAAATGATGCAGCCTCCCGACACCATCATGTTGATCGTCTGGCCGTGGCTGCCGTTGAAATCCTGCACGAACTTGGCCGGAGGGAGTTGCCGCTGGCTGGTCCAGATCGGCCACTCGGTGTCGTACAGGTTGAGCTCGGGAGTGACCGATGCCAGGTCGAGGTTGGCCGCCCAGAACGCATCGATGGTACCGACGTCGCGCCAGTAGGGCCGGCTTTGCTGCCCGCCCTGCACGCAGGACAGCGAAAACGGGTGGGCGTGCGCCACGCCTTCGCGCACCGCCTTGGGGATGATGTCCTTGCCGAAGTCGTGCGACGATGTGGCGTCGGCCATGTCCTCGGCGAGCATGCGGTACAGATAGCCGGCGTTGAACACATAGATGCCCATGCTGGCCAGCGACATCGACTCGTTGCCGGGCATGCCCGGCGGATCGGCGGGTTTTTCGACAAAATCGACGATCTTGCGCTGTGCGTCGATGGCCATGACGCCAAAGGCGCTGGCTTCCTGCCGCGGCACCTCGATGCAGCCCACCGTCACCAGCGCGCCGCTTTGCACGTGGTCGGCCAGCATGATCGAGTAGTCCATTTTGTACACATGGTCGCCGGCGAGGATGACGATGTATTCCGGCTTGCTCGACTGGATGATGTCCAGGTTCTGGTAGACCGCGTCGCCGGTGCCGCGGTACCAGTGCTCTTCGTCCACCCGCTGCTGCGCCGGCAACAGATCGACCATTTCGTTGAGTTCGGCGCGCAGGAAACTCCAGCCGCGCTGCAGATGCCGCAGCAGCGAATGCGATTTGTACTGGGTGATGACACCGATGCGGCGGATGCCCGAATTGACACAGTTGGACAAGGCGAAGTCGATGATGCGGAACTTGCCACCGAAATACACCGCAGGCTTGGCCCGCTTGTCGGTGAGTTGCTTCAGGCGCGATCCCCGGCCTCCCGCCAGCACCAGGGCGATGGAGCGGCGCACCAGCATGTGAGGCTGCATCTGGCGGTCTTGCAGCGAAATCGTGGGCAAGGGGCGGTTTTCATTCATGGCTCGGTCTCCTGGTCGTGTCTGGGCGCAAGCGGACGTCTGCCGGCGGCGCCTTGCGCCGGCTGGGTGTTCAGGTCATCACGCTGGGGGCCTCCATCCCCGTCCAGTGGCGGATGCGCGCCACCTGCTCGGCCAACGCAGCCAGCGGCGCCAGCGCCTGCTGCACCGGCAGATCGTGCCGCGCCGGGTCGGGTTCGTGGCGTTCGAGGTAGACGCGCAGCGTCGCTCCCTCGGTGCCGGTGCCCGACAGGCGCAGCACCACGCGCGAGCCGCTTTGCAGGATGATGCGCACTCCCTGGTGCTGCGTCACGCTGCCGTCGGTGGGGTCGGTGTAGGCGAAGTCGTCGGCGATGGCCACCGGCTCTCCCGCCAGATGCGTGCCCGGCAGGCCGGGCAGGGCGGCGCGCAGTTCGCGCATCAGGGCCTCGGCACGCTCGGTGGCGATGCCTTCGTAATCGTGACGCGAGTAGACGCAGCGGCCATGCGCCCGCCACAACCCGCGCACCAGCGATTCGACCGACTCTCCGGTGACGGCGATGAGGTTGAGCCAGAACAGCACAGCCCATAACCCGTCTTTTTCGCGGATGTGATCCGAACCGGTGCCGTAGCTCTCCTCGCCGCACAGCGTGACCTTGCCGGCGTCGAGCAGGTTGCCGAAAAATTTCCAGCCTGTGGGTGTCTCGAAGCAGGCGATGCCCAGCGCCCGGGCGACGCGATCGACCGCAGTGGACGTGGGCATCGACCGCGCCACGCCGGCCAGGCCGCGGGCGTAGCCGGGAATGCGAGTGGCGTGCGCGGCGAGCACGGCCAGGCTGTCCGACGGCGAGACGACGAAGTTGCGGCCGACGATCATGTTGCGGTCGGCGTCGCCATCGGTGGCCGCGGCCATGTCGACGGCATCGGCCGACTGCATGAAGGCGATGAGCTCGCTGGCGTTGACCGGGTTGGGGTCGGGATGCAGCCCGCCGAAATCTTCGCGCGGCTCGGCGTGGACCACGGTGCCCGGTGGCGCACCGAGCTCGCCTTCGAGCAGCGCCTTGGCATACGGGCCGCCGACCGCCCACATGGTGTCCAGCCGCAGGCGAAAACCGCGGGCGAACAGCGCGCGGATGGCGTCGAAGTCGAACAGCCCGCGCTGCACGGCGGCATAGTCGGCCACCGGGTCGATGATGTCCACCGTGGTGTCGAGCAGGCGGTACGTGCCCAGCGCGTGCAGCGGCAGGTCGGCGCTGTCGATGGTGTGGATCTGCCGCAATTCGCGCGTGCGGGCGTACACCGCCTCGGTGAACGCCTCGGGCGCCGGGCCGCCGTTGGCCACGTTGTATTTGATGCCGAAATCGCCCTGCGCCCCGCCGGGGTTGTGGCTGGCCGAGAGCACGATGCCGCCGCTGGCGCCGCGGCGGCGGATGATGGCGCTCATCGCCGGGGTGGACACGATGCCGTCCTGCCCGACGAGCACGCGAGCGTAGCCGTGCGCCGCGACCATGCGCAAAATGGTCTGGATGGCCACGCGGTTGTAGTAGCGGCCGTCGCCGCCGAGCACCAGGGTTTTGCCGCGGGCGTCGCCGACGACGTCGAACAGCGCCTGGACGAATTGTTCGAGATAACCCGGCTGCTGGAACACCTGGACCTTTTTGCGCAGCCCGGAGGTGCCGGGGCGCTGGCCGTCGAATGGGGTGGCCGGGAGAGTCATCCGGTTCATGCGCAGTCCTCTGTCGTTGTTGCGTTGGCGGCGAGCTCACGGCTGGCGACCCAGAAACTGGTGGGCGCCAGCGTTTCATGGGCGTCCAGCGCCCGCCGGCCGGGACTGCGCGCAGCCGCAGCGGCTCCGTCGCGCGCCTGTCCGCCCCGCGGGTGGACGTCGTTGTCCAGTCTAAGCACCCAACGCCCCGGCGGCAGCGTGAACACGGTGCTTTGTGTGCCGGCATTGATCAGCATCAGAACCGCATGCGGCAAGGCGGCGTCACACAGGCTGAGCATGAAGGCGCCGCCGTCCTGCGCGTTCCAGGCGTCGATGCTCATCGGCCGGCCGTCGGGCTGCAGCCAGCGGGCGACACAGCCGCTGCCGGCGGCGACGTCGCGCCACCAATGCCGGCTCTGCAGCACGGGCAGGGCGCGGCGCAGCGCCAGCACCTCGCGGACGAAATCGTGCAGCGCCCAGTCGGCCTGCGCCCAGTCGATCCACGACACCGGGTTGTCCTGACAGTAGGCGTTGTTGTTGCCCTGCTGGCTGTGGCCGAGTTCGTCACCGGCCAGCAGCATCGGCGTGCCCAGCGACAGCAGCAGCACGGCCAGCAGCGCGCGGCTTTGCCGCGCACGGGCCAGGCGCACGTCGGCGCGGTCGGTCGGGCCTTCCACGCCGTTGTTGATGCTCAGGTTGTGGCCGTGGCCGTCGCGGTTGTCCTCGCCGTTGGCCTGGTTGTGACGTTGCGCGTAACTCACCAGGTCGCGCAGGGTGAAGCCGTCGTGCGCGGTGATGAAGTTCACGCTGCTGACGGGTTCGCGGCGTGATGGCGCAAACGCGTCGCTCGACCCCGCCAGACGGGTGGCCAGTTCGCCGCGCGTGCTCGAATGCCGCAGCCAGAAGCCGCGCTGGGTGTCGCGGAACCGGTCGTTCCATTCCAGCCAGCCCGGCGGAAAACCGCCGACTTGGTAGCCGCCGGGCCCCAGGTCCCACGGCTCGGCGATGAGCACGCGGTCGCGCAACACCGGATCCTGCGCCACCGCGCTCAAAAACGCACCGTCGGCGCGAAAGCCGCCGCCGTCGGCCGCAGCGGCCCGTCCCAGGGTGGTGGCCAGATCGAAGCGGAAGCCGTCGACGCCGTATTCCTCGACCCAGCGCCGCAGGCTGTCCATGACCAGGCGCAGCACCAGCGGCTGGTTCAGGTTGAGGCTGTTGCCGCAGCCGGTGAAATCGGCATAGCGGCTGTGGTCGTGCGGGTCGAGCTGGTAGTACAGCGCGTTGTCGATGCCGCGCAGCGACAGGGTCGGGCCGTTTTCGTCGAGTTCGGCCGTGTGGTTGTACACCACGTCGAGCAGCACTTCGATGCCGGCGGCATGCAGGGCGTCGATCATCGCGCGCAGTTCGCTGCGCGGCGTGCTGCCGGGCTGGCCGCTCCACAGCCGGGGCTCGGGAGCGCTCCACGCCACCGGGCTGTAGCCCCAGTAATTGCTCAACCCCATGCGCAGCAGCCGCGCCTCGTCGGCGCGCGCCGCCACCGGCAGCAGCTCGACCGTGGTGACGCCCAGCTCGCGCAGATGGCGCACGCTGGCCGGGTGCGCGAGCCCGGCGTAGCTGCCGCGCAGCGCGGCGGGCACGTCGGGGTGTAGCGCGGTAAACCCTTTGACGTGAACCTCGTAGATCACGCGCTGCGCCGGGTCGACCTTTGGCCGCGGCCGTGCCGGCGGCGGCAGGTCGGCGACGACACGGGCTTTGAGCGCGGTGGCGGCGTTGTCGCGCGGATCGGGCAGGCTCGGGTTGTCGGCACGGTGGCCGAGGTGGACGTCGCTGCCGTCGTAACGGCCGACGATGTCGCGTGCCGCCGGGTCGAGCAGCAGCTTGGCGGGGTTGAAGCGCATGCCGGATGCCGGATCCCACGGGCCGTGCACCCGCCAGCCGTACACCAGCCCCTCGCCGAGGCCGCTGCCGGCGTCGAGCACGCCCTGCCAGATGCCGTAGCGTTTGAGCGGCATGGGCAGCCGGGCGATTTCGTCGCGGCCCGTGGCGTCGAACAGGCACAGCTCGACGGCATGGGCGTGCGGCGCAGCCAGGGCGAAATGCACGCCGTCGGGCTGCAACTGCGCGCCCAGCACGGCCACTTCGCAGGCGCGCAACGCCAGCGGACGCGGGGAACGGGCCGGGCGGTTCATGATGCCGGACGCAGAACGACGCAGGCCAGCGGCGGCAGCGTCAGCCGCAGCGAAAACGGCCGGTGGTGCAGCGGCACGGGCTGGGCCAGCTCGGGGGCGGGCGCCATGCCGCTGCCGCCGTACACCACGTCATCGGTGTGGATCAGCACCTCCCAGCGGCCGCCGTGCGCCACGCCCACGGCGTAACCCGGGCGCGGCACCGGGGTGAAATTGCACAGCACGACCAGGCGGCTGCCATCGGCGGCGATGCGCTCGTAGGCGAGCACCGACTGGCTGGCGTCGTCGTGGGTGATCCAGGCAAAGCCCTCCGGATGGTGGTCACGCTGGTGCAGCGCGGCGTGCGCGCGGTAAGTCAGGTTGAGATCGCGCACCAGACGCTGGATGCCCCGGTTTTCGGCGTGCTGCAGTGCATCCCAGTCGAGGCTGGCGTCGGCCTGCCACTCGCCGGCCTGGGCGATTTCGTCGCCCATGAACAGCAGCTTTTTGCCCGGGTGGGTGAACATGTAGGCCAGGTAGACGCGCAGATTGGCAAAGCGCTGCCAGCGGTCGCCCGGCATTTTGGCCAGCAGCGAGCCCTTGCCGTGCACCACTTCGTCGTGCGACAGCGGCAGGATGAAGTTTTCGTCGTAGGCGTACACCATGCTGAACGTCAGCTCATGGTGATGGTGCTGGCGGTGGATCGGGTCGCGCTGCATATAGCCCAGCGTGTCGTGCATCCAGCCCATGTTCCACTTGTAGTGAAACCCCAGCCCGCCGCTTTGCAGATCGGCTGCCGGCGGGCGGCTGACCCCGGCGAACGCGGTCGATTCTTCGGCAATGGTGATCGCGCCCGGGCGGTGCACGCCGACGATGTGGTTCATGCGGCGCAAAAACGCGATGGCTTCGAGGTTTTCGCGCCCGCCGAACTGGTTGGGAATCCACTGCCCGGCGGGGCGGCTGTAGTCGCGGTAGAGCATCGACGCCACGGCGTCCACCCGCAGTCCATCGACGCCGAAGCGCTCCAGCCAGTACAGCGCGTTGGCCACGAGGTAGTTGCGCACCTCGGTGCGGCCAAAGTTGTAGATCAGCGTGTTCCAGTCGTGGTGAAAGCCCTCGCGCGGGTCGGCGTGCTCGTATAGATGGGTGCCGTCGAACCGCGCCAGACCATGCGGGTCGGTGGGAAAGTGGGCGGGAACCCAGTCGAGCAGCACGCCCAGACCAGCGGCGTGCGCGGCATCGACGAAGGTCTGGAAGTCCTCGGGCGTGCCGTAGCGCGCGGTCGGCGCATACAGCCCGATGGGCTGGTAACCCCAGGAGCCGTCGAACGGGTGCTCGCTGACCGGCAACAGTTCCAGATGGGTGAATCCCTGGTCGCGGGCATACGGCACGAGGGTGTCGGCCAGCTCGCGGTAGCTCAGCCAGCGCCAGCCGTCTTGCTTGCGCCAGGAGCCAAGATGTACCTCGTAGATGCTGATCGGCGCGTCGAAGGCGTTGGCCCGCTCCATGCCTGGCCACGGCGGCTGCAGCGGCGGCAGGCCCTGCACGCGGCTGGCCGTGGCCGGACGCAGTTCGGCGGCGAACGCCATCGGGTCGGCTTTTTGCAGCCGCTCGCCCTGCCGGGTGAGGATGTCGAATTTGTACAGCGCCCCCTTGCCCACGTGCGGCACGAACAGTTCCCACACGCCGCACTCGCGGCGCAGCCGCATGGGGAAGCGGCGCGGGTCCCAGTGGTTGAAATCACCGATCACCGACACGCTGGCGGCGTTCGGTGCCCACACGGCAAAGCGCGTGCCGGCAACGCCGAGCATCTCGCCCGGATGCGCCCCCAGGCACTCGTAGGGGCGCAGATGCGTGCCCTCGGCCAGCAGCCAGGCGTCGGTTTCACCCAAGACCAGCGGGAAGCGGTACGGATCTTCGACGTCCTGCACCCACGGCGCATCCCCGGCGCGCAGCGGCGGCCAGGTCACGCGCAGCAGGTAATCGAACGCGGTGTCGGCCCCGGGTAGCGACGCGCCGAACACCGGAGTCTCGCCCTGCCGCACCAGCGCGCCGACGCAGCGGCCACTGCCGCGGTCGATCACCTGCACCGCCAGCGCGCCGGGCAGCACGGCGTTGACCCACAGCGCGGCGTTGCGCCGGTGCATGCCGAGCACGGCAAACGGGTCGGGATGGCGGCCTGCGGCCAGGGCGTCGATATCGTGCGGCGTCAGCATGGTGGACGGGGTTTTCAGCGGGGCAGACGGTCGTACAGACGGCCGAATTCGAGCAGGCCGGCAGCATGCTCGGGGTGCACCTGTTCCCAAGAGAAGCGCCAGCGCCAGTTGCCGGTCGTGGTTCCGGGAGTGTTCAGGCGGTGACTGCCGTCGAGCCGCAGCACGTCCTGCATCGGGTGGATGGCCAGGCCGGCGACGCTGGCGCTGGCCGCGCGCATCAGCGTCCAGGCGATGTCGCCGCCGTCGCAGGCCAGGTAGCGCCGCAGGTGATCGCGCACGGGTTCGGGCGCGCCGTGCCACCAGCCGACCGTGGTGTCGTTGTCGTGCGTGCCGGTGTACACCACGCTGTCGGCGGTGTGGTGGTGCGGCAGGTAGACGTTGCTGCCGCCATCGTCCTGCCCCCAGGCGAATTGCAGTACGCGCATCCCGGGAAAACCGTAGCGCTGACGCAGAGCGGTGACTTCCGGCGTGATGATGCCCAAATCTTCGGCAATGATGGGTAGCGGCCCGAGAGCCGCGGTCACGGCGTCGAACAAGGCCTGCCCGGGGGAGGGTGCCCAGCGGCCATGAATCGCCGTGGTGTGGTGCGCCGGAATTTCCCAGCAGCTGTCGAAGCCGCGGAAGTGGTCGATGCGCACCACATCAACCAGCGCAAGCGTGGCGCGCAGCCGCGCGATCCACCAGGCAAACCCCTCGTCGGCATGCGCCTGCCAGCGGTACAGCGGGTTGCCCCAGCGCTGCCCGGTGGCGGAGAAATAGTCCGGCGGCACACCGGCGACCACCGTCGGCTGGCCGTCGGCGTCGAGCTGAAACAAGTCGGGACGGGCCCAGACGTCGGCGCTGTCGAGCGACAGAAAAATCGGCATGTCGCCCACCAGCCGGACGTTGCGGCTGTGGGCATACGCCCGCAACGCCGCCCACTGGCGGAAAAAACACCATTGGGCGAAAGTCCAGAAGGCGATGCGCTGCGCGTGCTGCTCGCGCGCCTGTGCCAGCGCCTGCGGCTGGCGCTGCGCCAGTGGCGCCGGCCAGTGCATCCACGGTGCGCCGCCGGCGTGTTCCGACAGCGCCATGAACAGGGCGTAATCGTCGAGCCAGGCGGCATGCCCGGCGCAAAACGCCTGCAACTCGGCGCGTTCGGCGGCGCTGGCCTGCGTGGCGAAGCGCTGCGCTGCACGCTGCAACCGCTGCAGGCGAAATGGGATGACCCGGGCGAAATCCACCGCGCCGTCGCTCAGGCCCGGCTCGGGCAGCAGATCGTCGGCGTCGAGCCAGCCACGGCGGTGCAGCTCGGCCAGATCGATCAGCAACACGTTACCGGCGAACGCCGACGTGCTCATGTAGGGCGAGTGCCCCAGGCCGATGCCGCCCAGCGGCAGGAACTGCCACAGCGATTGCCCGGCGGCCTGCAGCCAGTCGACGAAGTGATAGGCATCGGCGCCGAGATCGCCGCTGCCGTGCGGCCCGGGCAGACTCGTGAGGTGGAGCAGGACGCCGCTGCTGCGCGGCAGGCGGAACGGGGCAGGGGACGATGGGCTCATGGGCTGCGCAAGGTGTCGATGGCGTGTTGCAACGCCGCCGCCACACCGCCGAGGGCGGCGTGCGGCTGGTCGATGACAAAGACCGGAATGCGCGCCAGATACGCGGAAAACCGGCCCTTGTCCTCGAACCGCCGGCGGAACCCCGAGCGCGCGAACAGCGCGCCCAGCCTTGGGACGATGCCGCCGCCGAGATAAATCCCGCCGCGCGCGCCGAGCGTCAGCGCCAGATTGGCCGCGACCGTGCCCAGCAGCAGGCAAAAGCGCTCGACTGCCTGCACGCAGCGGGCGTCGGTGCCCTGCAGCGCCCGCGTGGTGATGTCCGCGGGCGACAGCGCCGGCGATGGCGGCGCACCGAGCCATTCATGCAGGAGCTGCAGCCCCGCGCCGCTGAGCAGGCGCTCGGCCGACACATGGCCATGACGCGCATGGGCAAACTCCCACAGGGCGACTTCCTGCCCGTCGGCCGGAGAAAAGCTCACGTGCCCGCCTTCTCCAGCCAGTGGCACGGCCGCGCCGCCGGGAACGGGGATCAGCGCCGACACCCCCAGACCGGTGCCCGGGCCAAGGACGCCGGCAGGAGCCGACGGCACCGCCGTCTGCCCACCGATCTGTCGCAGCCCATCGGGCGGCAGCGTCGGCAGCGCCAGCGCCAGCGCGGTGAAATCGTTGAGCACGTACAGCAGCGTCCAGCCGAAGTCCCGGCGCAGCGCGTCGCGGGAAAATTCCCAGGTGTGGTTGGTCAGCCGCACGCGGTCGCCATCGACCGCGGTGGCCACGGCCAGCGCCGCATAACGCACCGTCGGCGCGCCCCAGCCGGCCAGCACGTGGCGCAGCGCGTCGGCCACGGTCGGGTAATCGGCGCACGACAGCACCCGCGCCGCGCCGATGCCCTGCGCCGTCTGCAGCGCAAAGCGGGCGTGCGTGCCGCCGATGTCGGCGAGCAGACGCGGAAACGTCTCAGGCGGTCCAAAACGCATCGAACGGTACCCGGGTTTGCTGAATGACAAAGCTGATGGGCCATTGTGCCCGCGGCGGCGGCTCGCTGGCCTGCTCGAACACCGTGCGCTTGGCGTGCCCGGCGATCGACAGCAGCAGGCGGCGCGCCTGCAGGATTGCCGCCAGGCTCAGGCTGATGCGCGGATACGGTGCCGCCGGCGGGGAAATGAGCACATACGCGTCGGCACAGCCCGGGTCGAGCGCGGCAGGCAGCCCGGCGGCGCCGGGAAACAGCGACGCCGTATGGCCGTCCTCGCCCATGCCGAGCACGATGACGCTGGGCGGTTGCGCCAGCGCGCGCCACTGCGCCGCGGCGCGCACGGCGCAGCGCTGCGGATCTGCCGGGTCTTCGACCAGGGGAAGAAAGCGTGCCGACGCTGCGGCGCCGCGCAGCAAATGCGCGCGCACCAGCGCGGCGTTGCTGTCGGCATGGTCGGCAGGCACGACGCGCTCGTCGGCCAGTGTCACGGTCACCCGCGACCAGTCCAGCGGCGCAGCGGCGAGCGCGTCGAACAGCGCCGCCGGCGAGCGTCCGCCGGAGACGACGAGCAGGGCATGGCCGTCTGCCGCCAGGTCGGCGCGCAGCGCGGCGCAGACGGCGTCGCACAGCCGGTCGGTCTGCTCCTGCGCACTGGCACAGACGTGCAACACGGCTCAGATCTCCTCGTGCCACGCAGCGCCGTCGCGTGACAGCAGGGCGCTGGACGCCGCCGGCCCCCAGGTGCCCGCGGTGTACGGTTTGGGCGCTTCGCCGCTGCGCCGCCAGCATTCGAGGATGGGTTCGACCCAGCGCCACGCGGCGTCGAGCTCGTCACGGCGCATGAACAGGCCGAGTTCGCCGCGGATGACGTCGAGCAGCAGGCGCTCGTAGGCGTCGGCGCGGCGTTTGCGCGCGGTGGCCTCGACGTCCAGGTCGAGCTGGGTCGGATGCAGCCGCATGCCGTCGCCAGGCTCCTTGGACAGGAAATGCAGGCTGATGCTTTCTTCCGGCTGCAGGCGGATGACCAGGCGGTTGGCTCCCTGCAGCCCGGCGGGGCCACCGAACAGCGACAGCGGCACCGCGCGGAAACTGATGACGATTTCCGCCAGCCGTTCCGGCATGCGCTTGCCCGTGCGCAAAAAAAACGGCACACCGGCCCAGCGCCAGTTGATGATCTCGGCCTTGAGCGCGACGAAGGTTTCGGTGCGGCTGTCAGCGGCGATGTCGGCCTCCTGCAGATAGCCGATCACCGGCTTGCCATCGACGGCACCGGCGCGATACTGGCCGCGCACGGTTTTGGCCGCGACGTCGGCTTCGGCAAACGGCCTGAGCGCCTTGAGCACCTTGAGTTTTTCGTCGCGGATGGCGTCGGCCTGCAGGCTGGCCGGCGGCTCCATCGCCACCATGCACAGCAGTTGCAGCAAATGGTTTTGCACCATGTCGCGCAGCGCGCCGGTTTTGTCGTAAAACTCGCCGCGGCCTTCGACGCCGATGTCCTCGGCAATGGTGATCTGCACATTGTCCACCCACTCGCGGCGCCACAGCGGCTCGAACAGCACGTTGCCGAAACGGATGGCCATGAGGTTCTGCACCGACTCCTTGCCGAGGTAATGGTCGATGCGGTAGAGCTGGCTTTCGGCAAACGAGCGGGCGACGGCGGCGTTGATGCTCTCGGACGACTCCACGTCGTGACCGAGGGGTTTTTCCAGCACCACACGCACCCCGGGGTGGTTCAGGCCGACACGGGCGAGCTGGGTGCAGATCGGCTCGAACAGCGACGGCGCGGTGGCGAGGTAGCACACCGTGACGCGCGACGCCGTGGTGCCCAGCAGCGCCGCCAGGGCGTCGAAGTCCGCCGCCTGGCTGGCGTCGAGTTTGAGGTAGGTCAGACGGGCGGCAAACCCGGCCCACTGCGGGCTGCTGAAATCGGCCTTGAGGTGCGGCCCGGATTCGGCCTGCACTTGCGCCAGATAGTCTTCGGTGCGCCAGTCGCGCCGTCCCAGCGCGACGATGCGCCCCTGCGGGTGCAGGCTGCCGGCGACATGCGCCTGGAACAACGCGGGCAGCAGCTTGCGCATCGCCAGGTCACCGGTGCCGCCGAACAGCACCATGTCGAACGCAGGGGTAGGGGACGCATCGGCCGAAGCACGGGAGGGGACAGACGTGATGGACATGGTTCGAGTGTAAGGAGACGGCATCGCGGCTGCATGGCGCCGTGTGTCGCAATGTTCGGAAATTGATGGAAATCACAAATCATTCTGAAGTCGCGCTGCGATTTGGCGCAACGGTATGAAAGTTGCGTGACATGATGGTGATGTTGCTCGCGAAGCAATATCCTTGCCGCATGTCCCGCCCCGCCGAGTTGCCATGACGTCCTCCGCCTCCCGCCTGCACCCCGTCATCGACGCCGTGACGCAGCGCATCGTCGCGCGCAGCCAGCCGCGCCGCAGCGCGTATCTGCAGCGTGTGTGCGCTGCACGCGGCACCAAGGTGCAGCGCAGCCAGTTGTCGTGCACCAATCTGGCGCATGCGATTGCCGCCGCGCCGGACACGGCCAAGATCTGGCTGCAGCAGACCGCGCCGCAGTCGCGCCCCAATCTGGCGATCGTGTCGGCGTACAACGACATGCTGTCGGCACACCAGCCGCTGGGCGCCTTCCCGCCGTGGATCAAGGAGGCGGCGCTGGCCGCCGGCGCGACGGCGCAGTTCGCCGGCGGCGTGCCGGCGATGTGCGATGGCGTGACGCAGGGGCAGGCGGGAATGGAGCTGTCCCTGTTTTCTCGCGATGTCATCGCCATGGCCGCGGCAGTGGCGCTCAGCCACCAGATGTTCGACGCCGCGCTGTACCTCGGGGTGTGCGACAAAATCGTTCCCGGACTGCTCATCGCGGCGTTGACCTTCGGTCACCTGCCGGGCATTTTCGTTCCCGCCGGGCCGATGACCAGCGGCATGGCCAACGACGAAAAGGCGCGCATCCGCGCGCTCTACACCGAAGGCAAGGTAGGGCGCGAGCAGCTGCTCGCCGCGGAAATGCAGTCGTACCACGGCCCCGGCACGTGCACTTTTTACGGCACGGCCAACTCCAATCAGATGTTGATGGAAATCATGGGCCTGCACCTGCCGGGCGCTGCCTTCGTCCACCCCGGCACGCCGCTGCGCGAGGCGCTGACCCGCGCCGCCGCCACCCGCGCCGTGGCCATCAGCGCCGAAGGGCCGGAGTACACGCCGGTGGGTGAACTGGTCGACGAGCGCACCATCGTCAACGGTATCGTCGGGCTGTTGTGTACCGGCGGATCGACCAACCACACCATCCACCTCGTGGCCATCGCCCGCGCCGCGGGGATCGACATCGACTGGACCGATTTCGACGACCTCTCCAAAGTCGTGCCCACGCTCACCCGCCTGTACCCCAACGGCGCGGCCGACGTCAACCAGTTCCAGGCCGCAGGCGGCATGGCCTTCGTCATCCGCGAGTTGCTCGCCGCCGGGCTGGTGCATGCCGACGTGCAGACGGTTGCCGGGCCGGGGCTTGCGCGCTACACCCGGCAGCCGGTGCTCGACGGAGCAGAGCTGGTCTGGCGCGACGCCGCCGCCGAGTCGCTCGATCTGGACATCCTGCGTCCGCTGAGCGCACCGTTCGCCCCCGACGGCGGGCTGAAACTCCTGCGTGGCAACCTTGGACGCGGCATCATCAAAATTTCGGCGGTCAAGCCGGAGCATCGCGTGGTCAGCGCGCCTGCCGTGGTGTTCGACGATCAGGACGATTTGCTTGCGGCGTTCAAGCGCGGCGAGCTCGACCGCGACTTCATCGCCGTCATCCGCTTCCAGGGGCCTGCGGCCAACGGCATGCCCGAGTTGCACAAACTCATGCCCGCGTTGGGCGTGCTGCAGGACCGCGGCTTCAAGGTCGGCCTGGTGACCGACGGGCGCATGTCCGGCGCGTCGGGCAAGGTGCCGTCGGCGATCCACATGACACCGGAGGCAGCGCACGGCGGACCGCTGGCGAAGGTGCGCGACGGCGACCGCATCGTCCTGGATGGCAACACCGGGCAGGTCAACGCCGATGTGCCGGCTGAGGAGTGGCAGTCGCGGCCCGTGCAGCGCATCGACCTGCGGCGGCATCAGTACGGCGTCGGCCGCGAGTTGTTCGGCGCCTTCCGTCAGCATGTCGGCGGTGCCGAACAGGGAGCGATGAGCTTCGGCCATCCCGATTGGATGGGATCGACGGCATGGACGGGAGACGAGCCATGAGTGGGGTGGGGCTGACCGCCATCGAGGTCTTGCGCCGCGGGCCGGTCCTGCCGGTCATCGTCATCGCCGATGCCGGCCTGGCCGTCGATCTGGCACAGGCCCTGCTCGCCGGCGGCATGCGCACACTCGAAGTGACGCTGCGCACTCCCGCGGCGCTGCAGGCGATCCGCCGCATCCGCGATGCGCTGCCGCAGGTCTGCGTCGGCGCCGGCACCGTGCTCGACGCCGACGACTGGCAGCGCGCGCAGGACGCCGGCGCACAGTTTGGCGTCAGCCCCGGCGCGACGCCGCCATTGCTCCGTGCCGCCGCCGGCCAGGCGTTCATTCCCGGCGTGTCCACGGTGAGCGAGGCGATGATGGCGCGCGACGCCGGCTTCACCGCGCTGAAGCTGTTTCCAGCCGAAGCCGTCGGCGGCCGGGCGTTGCTCAGGTCGCTGTACGGCCCTTTGCCGCAACTGGTGTTCTGCCCGACGGGCGGAATCAGCCCGGCCAACGCCGCAGAGTATCTGGCGCTACCCAACGTGGCCTGTGTCGGTGGTTCCTGGCTGGTGCCCGAAGCGGCGCTGATGGCGCAAGACTGGGCAACGATCCACACCCTGGCGCAGCAGGCTGCGGCGCTGCGCTGACCGCCCAACGGAATTCCCGGGCACAAAAAAGCCGCCGATAAGGGCGGCTTGCAGGCGGCGGGTCTGGCTGCCTGCGCGGCGGCTACCACGCCAGCACGCCAGCGTCGGCCGGGATTACACCCGGCTGCGGTATTCGCCCGTGCGGGTGTCGATTTCGATTTTGTCGCCGGTGGCGACGAAAATCGGCACGGGGACTTCAAAGCCGGTGGCCAGCCGCGCGGGTTTGAGCACCTTGCCCGAGGTGTCGCCCTTGATCGCCGGTTCGGTGTAGACGACCTCGCGCACCACGGTGGTCGGCATTTCGACCGAAATCGCCTTGCCGTCATAGAACACCACCTCGACGGCCATGCCGTCTTCGAGGTAGTTCAGGCTGTCGCCCATATTGTCTTTTTCGACCTCGTACTGGTTGTAGTCGGCATCCATGAACACGTACATGGGGTCGGCAAAGTACGAATAGGTGCATTCCTTGCGGTCGAGGGTGACGGCGTCGATTTTGTCGTCTGCCTTGTACACCACTTCGGTGCCGCCGCTGGTCAGCAGGTTTTTCAGTTTCATTTTGACCGTGGCGGCATTGCGGCCCCCACGGCTGTATTCGGTTTTTTGCACCACCATCGGGTTGTCACCCACCATGATGACGTTACCGGCGCGAATTTCTTGAGCGAGCTTCATTGAATCGAGAGAAGTAAAGGAGGAATCCAGATCGTTGTGATTCTACCGGGTGGCCGTCAAACTGGGCCGGGTGTCGGCCAAATGGCGCACGTCGGCAACGAGCTGGCTGGCCAGGTCGGTGCGGCCTTGCAGGCGGCGGGCCCAGTGCTGCGCGTGACGCTGCAGCGCGGGCAAGCCGTCGACCCAATCGATCCACGCCGGCGACAGGTCCAGACCGCGGTTCCACGCCGTCCAGAAATGGATCACCGTGTCGCGCAGCGCGCTGTCGGTGCCGTCGAGGTAGCGGTCGAGGAACGCGTCGAGCTTGCGGTCATGCGCACTGTCTTCCTGCGGGTAGATGTGCCAGACGAACGGTTTGGCCGCCCACTGCGCGCGCACGAACGAGTCCTCGCCGCGGACGATGCACACGTCCGCCGCCCACAGCAGCTCGTCGAAACGCTCCTGCGGCACATAGGGCAGGGCGTAGAGCGTCAGACTGCCGCGGCTGGTGATCTGTCCGATCTGCAACTGCATGTCCAGCCAGGCGTTGATCGCCGTCATCACCGGCCCCGGGCAGACCCACAGCGCCACCGGGCGCTCCGACGACGCCATGGTGTGCAGCCAGCCGTCGAGACGCTGCCGGGCGTAACTGAACAGCAGCACGGTCAGCGCGTGCTCCGGCGGCGGCGGCAGTCCGAGGGTGCGCATGGCGATGCGGCGTGCCGACGGCTGCATCTGCCAGTCGTCACGGCGCCGGATCAGATCGGCCTCGCGCAGCAATCCGCCGGTTTTGTCGGTGAACCCTGGAAAGTAAAAAAACTTCATCACTCCGCCGGGCTGCGGCGACGGCTTAAGGTGGTGCAGGTCGACCCAGGGTTCGGCGCTGAGATGTTCGAGGTTGATCCACACCGGCTGCACCGGTGCCCTGGCGATCTGCGCGATGAAGGCGTCGGCCAGGCGGCAGCCGAACATCTCGATCACCACGTCTCCGGGGGTGGCCTGCTGCTGACTGGCCCAGGGCACAATCTGCACCCCGGCAAGGGTTTGTTGCGCCGCGCGCAGGTCGACCTGCGGGCAGATGTGGGCAAACGCCTTGAAATCGTCGAGGAATAATCGCACCTGTTGCTGGTGCTCGGCGGCGAGTTGCCGCGCCAGACGCCAGCTCACGCCGATGTCGCCGAGATTGTCGACGACGTGGCAAAACACATCCCACCGCAATTGGACATTCATCATGCTGCCGGGTGACGCCGCACCGACCTCCAGTTTTTTTTATGACGCGCAGTGTCGTTCGTGCCCGCGCCTGGCGGCATTTTTACACCAAGTCAAACAGGCGCATCCGCAGTTTGCCTGCGCGCCGGTGCCGCCATTCGGCCCGCTGGATGCGCCGCTGCTCATCGCCGGCCTGGCCCCCGGTCTCAAGGGGGCGAATGCCTCCGGCAGGGCATTCACCGGAGACGGCGCCGGCCCCTTGCTCTACGGCACGCTCAGCGCACTGGGACTGGCGTGGCGGCCCGAACCGGTGCGCATCGACGATGCCCCGGACACGCTGCACCGCGACGATGGCCTGCAACTGCGCGGCTGCCGCATCAGCAACGCGGTCAAATGCCTGCCGCCGCAAAACAAGCCGCTGCCTGCCGAAATCCGCGAGTGCAACCGTTACCTCGCGGCGGAGATCGCGGCCATGCCGCGGTTGCGCGTCATCGTCGCGCTGGGCAGGGTGGCGCACGACGCCGTCCTGCTCGCCCTCGGCCGGCGCCCCGGCGCCGCGCGCTTCGCCCACGCCGCCGAGCACCAGATCGGCGCCTACACCCTCATCGACAGCTATCACTGCAGCCGCTACAACCAGAACACGGGGCGCCTGACCGCCCCGATGTTTCGCGCCGTGTTCGAGCGCGCCCTGCAACGTTGCGCCTGACGACCATGTCCACGTCACAACCGTCCGACGCCGGACCCAGCGCCGCATTGCTCGCCCAGGTGGCCGCGCTGCCGCACCTGCCCGGGGTCTACCGCTACTACGCCGCCGACGGCACGCTGCTGTATGTCGGCAAGGCGCGTGACTTGCGCAAGCGGGTGAGCAGCTACTTCCAGAAAGACCACGGCGGCACCCGCATCGGCCTGATGGTCTCGCGCATCGCCCGCCTCGACACGACCGTCACGCGCACCGAAGCCGAAGCGCTGCTGCTCGAAAACAACCTGATCAAGACCCAGCAGCCGCGCTACAACATCCTGTTTCGTGACGACAAGTCGTATCCCTATTTGCAGATCACCACGGCGCACCCGTTTCCGCGGGTGGCGTATTACCGCGGCGCCACCGATCGCAGGCAACAGTATTTCGGCCCGTACCCGAATGCCTGGTCGGTCAAGGAAAGCATCGCCGTGCTGCAAAAGGTGTTCCGGCTGCGCACCTGCGAAGACACGGTGTTCGTCAACCGCAGCCGACCCTGTCTGCTGCATCAGATCCATCGCTGCACCGCGCCCTGCGTCGGCGCGATCAGCCGGGAAGACTACGCCCGCGACGTCGATCATGCCGTGCGTTTTCTGCGTGGCGATCACGCCGTGGTCATGGGCGAACTGCAGGTGCAGATGCAGTCGCTGTCCGACGCGCTGCGTTTCGAGGAAGCCGCAGTCCTGCGCGATCAGATCGCCGCGCTGTCGGCGGTGCTGCAGCAGCAGAGCATGGAGGTGGGAAGCAGCGAAGACGCCGACATTCTCGCCGTGGCTCTGGGCGGCGGGCGCGCCTGCGTCAACCTGGCGATGGTGCGCGGTGGCCGTCATCTCGGCGACCGGGCGTATTTTCCCAGCCAGGTGCAGAACGCGCTCGAACTGGTGCAGGACGATGCGGCCGACGATCAGCCACCGCGCAGCGCTGCGCAGAACGTGCTGCAGGCATTCATTGCGCAGCATTACCTGCAGATGGCACCGCCGCCCGTACTCATCTGCGCCGAGGCGATCGACGCCGATCTGCTCGATGCGCTGGCCGAACACGCCGGGCGCCGCCTGCAGCACATCACCCAGCCGCGGGGTCAACGCCGGGACTGGCTGGACATGGCGCGCAACGGTGCGCACATCGCGCTGGCGCGGCTGTTGGCCGAAGAGGGCGTGCAACGCGAACGCAGCCTGGCGCTGGCCCAGACTCTGGGCCTGGACGCCGAACAGGCCGAGCACCTGCGGGTGGAATGTTTCGACGTCAGTCACACCGCGGGCGAGGCCACGCAGGCCTCTTGCGTGGTGTACGCCGATCACGCCATGCAGCCGGCGCAATACCGGCGTTACCGCATCCAGAACATCACGCCGGGGGACGATTACGCCGCCATGCGTCAGGTGCTGATGCGGCGTTACCAACGGGTGGCCGAAGCCCGCCACCCCGACGTCATCGACCATCTGGCGGCGGAACACGCCGCCGAAGCGACGGCCACCGCCACGGCACGCCTGCCCGATGTCGTGCTGGTCGATGGCGGGCGCGGGCAGGTGGCGATGGCGCGCGAGGTGTTCACCGAACTCGGCCTGGACATCGGCGTGATCGTCGGCGTGGAAAAAGGCGCCGGGCGCAAGGTCGGCCTGGAGGAACTGGTTTTCGCCGATGGCCGTCCCAAGCTCACGCTGCCTGCCGACAGCGCCGCATTGATGCTGGTGGCGCAGATCCGCGACGAGGCGCACCGTTTTGCCATCACCGGCATGCGTGCGGCACGCGCCAGAGTGCGCACCGGCGGCTCACGGCTGGAAGACATCGCCGGCATCGGCCCGAAACGCCGCGCCAGACTGCTGGCGCGGTTCGGTGGCATCCGCGGAGTGGAAGCCGCCAGTGAAGACGAACTGATGACCGTCGAAGGTATTTCGCGCGAACTCGCCCGCGCCATTTACGCCGCGCTGCACTGACCCGCCGCCGCGGCTGCCCCGGACCGGATGCGCCCCCCGGCTGACCGGCGGCGCACACGGTCCTGCCACCGAGCGGACGGCGAGACAAAGCGGCAGGAGGATGTGACGGACGAAGGCGGGTCTTCAGTTCGCCGTCTGCGCCATGGGCTGCAGCGACGCGCGATACAGCGCCACGGCCTGCTCGAACTGCCGCGCGTCGAGCAGCGCGCGCATGCGATCGACGCAGGTCGCCCGCATCGCCACCAGAGCAGCTTCCTGCCGGCCGATGTCGGCGATCAGCGCCTGCCGCTCAGCGGTGTCACCCATGCCGCTGAGCAGCGCCTCCCGCAGCTTGAGCCGGGTTTGGGCCAGTTCGTCTTCCGCTGCCTTGCGCTTGGCCGGTGCGGTTTTCAGCCACTGGGCAAATTCCTCCTGCTGCCGGGCGTCGAGCTTGAGTTCCTTCTCATGCTGTTTGATCACCGGCACCAGGGCAACGACTGGCTCGGCCAGCGCGTACGCCGGGCTGTCCGCACGGGCTGTTCCCGTCCAGCCGGCCACGGCGACCGTGACCATCAACGCGCCCAGCAGCAGGCGCCGCCGGCAGGGGGTACGACTCGATACTCGCATGGGTTCTCCTTCGATGGCGCAAACTGCGCAGATGAAATGCACAAATGTAACCATGCGTGACAGGCATTTTTTGATCCATGCCAAACCCGGTCTTCGCCGCGGCAATTCGCCGCACCTTGTGCATCGGCTGAAGTTTTCGTCGTGAAACGTGCGTTATCCGGGCACCGAGAAGGACGAAGTTACATTTGACATAGATCAAATCCGATGTTTGCCGCGACGAAACGCCGCGCCCGAACCAGCATAGGCTGTCGTCCGGTCGCGGCTGACCCCAGATTTGTCGCAGGTCATCCCGGATGGGCGCTCTGCAGCGGCGATCCGGATGGCGTTTGTCCAAACGCCATCAGGGTTTACCCAGCGGCGATTTGCCATCTTGCTGACTGACCCATATCAGCGAATACTGATTCACGGATATGGGGCGAACCGTCCAGCGGCCCCAAGACCGCAATCCAGTCAACACACTGCTTGAAGGAGTTTTTATGTCGGAACTGTTAGGCATTTACCCAACGTGGTACGTGCCGCAAATCGGCACCGCCTGGGTGATGGGCATCATCGGCACGATCCACGTGCTGGCGTCCAACACCTCGGTGGGCGCAGCGATCCTCTTCGCCTTGCTCGAAACCCGAGCGGTACGGGAAAACAAGCCGCAGATCATGCAGTACATCAAAAAGTACGGCATGTTCCTGCTGGTGTTCTCCTACATCTGGGGCTCGGTCACCGGCCCGGGTATCTGGTATTCGGTGACGGTCGCCAGCCCGCGTGGCATCTCCGCGTTGATCCACAATTTCGTCTGGGTCTGGGCGACCGAATGGGTGTTTTTCACCGTCGAGGTCATCGGCGTTTACGCGCTGGTCTACACCATCGGCAAGATCGACCCGCGCACCCACCTAAAGATCACCTGGACGTTCGTCGTCAGCTCGGTGGCCACGCTGGTGCTGATCATCGGCATCCTGTCGTTCATGATGTGGCCGGGCAGCGATCGGTGGTACCTCACCGGCTCGGTATTCGACGCCTTTTACAACCTGAACTTTGCGGCCCAGCTGGCAGACCGCGGCTTTCTCATGCTCACCTCGGCGGCCGTGGTCGGCAGCATCATCATCGCCGCCATTCCCAAGGGGGACCCGCTGCGCAAGGACGTCGGGCAAACGGTGGCCAAACTGGGGCTGACCGGACTGATCGGCGGCGCGCTGGCATTCATGTGGTACGTGGCCACCCTGCCGCCCAACGCGCTGGTCATCCTCAAAGACCGCCTGCCGCACTGGTTCGGCTACATCGACTTTCGCGTCACCACGTTCATTCCGCTGGCGGTGACCTCGCTGCTCATCGGCGCCTATCTGCTCTGGGTCTACCTCAAACCGCAGACCCTGCGTGTCCCGCTGGCGGTCGGCATGGTGGCGGTGTTGCTGATCGCCGGCATCTGGCCGGAAGAGCGCACGCGGGAAAGCCTGCGCAAACCCTGGGTCGCCGGTCAGTACATGTACTCCAACCAGATCATCGGCCGCGACGTCCCCGGGCTGGGCATTCAGGACGAAGTGCCGATCATCGCCAAGGACGGCCTGCTGAAGACGGCGGCTTTCGTTCCCGCCGATTTGCGCGTCATCACGCCGCAAAACCAGATGCAGGCCGGCCGCCTGCTGGCTGTCATGGCCTGCTCGAACTGCCACTCGATCAACCGCGACGGCCCGCTGCGCCCGCTGCCACAACTGCTGCACGGCACGACCGACGTGGCGATGATCCAGGGCTTCCTCGCCGGGCCTCTGGCGCATGGCTCCGTGCCGTACATGCCCAAAATCGACCTGCCTGCCAATGAGCAGCTGGCGCTGGCGACGTTTCTCGCCGCGGTCAACGCCGGAACGGTCGACGCCGAAGGCCGTTTGATCGCGCGCGCGCCCGCTGCCGCGCCGCAGCACACCGCCGTGGCGCAAGCCGCCGCAGGGCAAACCACCAAGACCAAGGACTGACACATGGATCACACTTCCGTTTCCGCCATGCTGCACGCCTTGCAGGATCCGGCCGGCCTGCCGGCTCCCGCCTGGCTGTTCCAGTATCTCAACGTCCTGACCTGGGCGTTTCACATTGCGTTCGTCAACCTCGCACTGGGCACGGCGCTGCTGGCCATCATCGCCTTCATGCGCCGGCATCACCCCGGCTGGGCACAATTGTCCGTGGCGATGACCGGTGTGGCGAAGGTCGCCGTGTCGATGGCCATCGTGCTGGGCGTGGCGCCGCTGCTGTTCACCCAGACGATTTACGACCCGTCCTGGTACACCAGCAATCTGCTGTCGGCGTTCTGGGTGATTTTTTTCATTTTTTCTCTGGGTATCGGCTACACGCTGTGGTTCGTGTTCTATTTCAAGAACCACGACGTCGCGCATGCCGCGCAGGCGAAGGACGCCACCGTCTGGTGGGCAACCGTGGCACTGTGCATCCTGGTCTTCGATGGCTTCATCATGCACGTGCTGTCCTACCAGGGCCTGTTTCCGCAAAAGTGGATGCAGTGGTACGCACCACAGGGCATTCCGGTGATGAACGGAACGGGGATTCACGCTTTTGAACTGCCGCGGTTCGCGTTTTTCATGGTCATGTCGCTGACCATGACCGGGGTGTTTCTGCTTGGCTATGCGCGGTATTTCCGTGCCCGCAGTGATGTTTCTGCCGACTACCTCGACCTGGCGCACCGCATCGGCGTGAAAACGACGTACTGGGGCGTGGCGCTGCAACTCCTCACCGGCGTGCTCTGGGCGTATGGCCTGCCGTCCGCCATGCACGTGTTTGCCCAGCCGCTGTTCTGGCTGACCGCGCTGCTCATCGTCGGCGTGGCGTTGTACGCCCGGCAGGTGCCGGTCGGCGGCTCGGCGCTGCAGGCCTATGCGGCAATGGCGTTTTACGCCCTGCTGGCGCTGATCGTCTCGGTCGACCGCGAGGCCTTGCGCGTGGCGTATCTGGCACCGTTCCACTACGACCTGGCATCCAAGCCGCATGTCGAGTGGGGTGCCGTGGTCTGGTTTTTCGCCACCTTCATCGGTGTCGGCGGCTCGCTGGTGGCGTTTTACTCGACCATGCTGTGGAAAGCGGGCAAGGTCAAAGGACTCTACACCGCCGACGGCGCCGTCTCCCGCCTGGGCAGCACGGCCGTGTTCATCAATTTCACCTGGCTGGCCGTGTTTTTCGCCATCGGCGTCTGGGCTTACGTGCGCAACATCGCTGCCTGACGCGACCCTCACCGTGCCGCCGCCCGGCGTGCGGCGCGATTTTTTCTGACCGAATTCACCGTTTCATCATGATCAAACGCCATCTCGTCTCGACATTGACCACGGGCATCGTCCTCGGTTTGACCACTTTCGCGGCCCATGCGGCCCCCAGCGCTGCGCTCAACGCCAAATTCGGCGTGTGCTTTTCCTGCCATGGTGCCGACGGCAAAGCCATTCTGCCCAACTATCCGAACCTGGCCGGGCAGAACAAAGACTACCTGGTGCAAACGCTCAAGCAGTTCCGCGACGGCTCGCGGCCCAACCCCATCATGGGGCCGATGGCCAAGCCGCTGAGCGACTCCGACATTGACCAGATCGCGATGTATTTCGCCGACATCAAGCCCGGCAAATAAAAAAGCCGCGCGGGCAGCCGGACGTGTCTGGCTGCCCGCGCGCACGGCGTCCGTGACGTTTACATTTACAGACTGCCCGTCTCCACCGGGCTGCCGATGATGGCGTCGAACTCCGCCTGACTGATGTACTGCGGGGTGTAGCCAACTCCCAGAGTGCTCAGTTGACCGACGAAGGCACGCAGATGGTTGCGCGACCCCTTCATCAGCTCGTTGAACACGAGTTGCACGTCGGCATTGTCGGTTTGTGCCAACCGGGTCTGCAAATCCTTGATGTCCAGGTCTTCGATGGTCGCGCCGACCGTCAGCGCGGCGACCAACGACGCCTGGCCCTGCGCCGTCAAGGCATTGAACAGTTGCTGCAATTCGGCGGAGCTGAACGTTCCCGCCGCCATGCCCGCCGCCGGGTCGGGCAATGCGTAGCGGGTGAGTAGCAGCGCCACGGCGTCCATGTGTTGCTGCTCGCTGGCGGCGATGTTGCTGAAGACTTTCTGCCCCCACTGGGTGCCAAGCAGCAGGTAGACATCGCGGGCGAGCTTTTCCTCTTCCCGCATGAACAGCAGCGCGTTGGCTTCCTCGGTCGACAGCGGCGAGGCGGGCAGGGCGGCGAGCTGCGTGCTGAAGGCGGAAACACTCGTGGTCGACGCTGTGCTGCTGCCCGTCGTGGCAGCCGCGGCGGTCGTGGTGTCACCACCACCGCCGCATCCACCCAGCGCCAGCAAGGCGGCGCCTGCCATGACGCCGGTCAGGGCGCGCAAGAGGGTTCGACGTCGCATGGTCTGCAGCCTCCCCGATCAGTTGCCGCCGGCGGCGGGGTTGGTCTGGGTTTGTGCCGGATCCTGCAGACGCTGCTGATCGCGCTGCCGCAGCGTCTGTCCCTGGCCGCCTTGTGCCGCGCCATCGTTGTGCTGCATGTGCCGATGCTGGTACTGATGCTGCTGCATCAGGCCGCTGCCGCCAGCAGCGGCCGGGCCGCCCCCCATGCCTGCACCCATGCCGCCTGCGCCCATGCCCGCAGCACAGGCGACGCCGGCTGCAGCCATTGCCGCGGTGGCAACCAAAAAACGGGAAAAACGAAGCGATGTCATGATGAACTCCCTAAGTTGGACAAATCGGATTACCGTCGACCACGCCCGCCTTGCCCACCGGCATGCGCGGCAGCCCCCGCGCCTCCTGCCGCGGCCCCTGCCACCGCAGGGCGCGACGGTGAGCCCACGGCCAGGCCCGCGGCTGCCGCCGCACGCTCCATGCGCTTTTCATACCCCGTGCCGAACGGCGGGTCGTCGCGCAGTCCTGACCTCAGCCCGCTGACGCCCGGCAGGCCGGGTGGCAGCGGATCGGGCCCTGCAGCGACCGGTGGCAGCGAGCGTCTGGCCTGCGCGATGGCATCCGTTTCCGCTCGCCGCGCCTGCTCGGCAGCCACCTGACGCGACGCTTCGTACAGCGCGCCCGCGCCCAAATGGGTCTGCTGCTGGACCTGCTGCGCCCCCACCAGGCCTACGGCCAGGGTGTTCAGCACAACGCCTGCCGACCAGGCAACGCAAACGGAAACGGCAGATCGCAGCGACATGACGGAAAGAAGCAAACGGCGGTCGTAGTCGATACGGAGATGTTCATTCGCCCGGGTTGCCTGCGCGTGTCCTGCACATGGCGGTGCGTTTCCGTGCGTGTCATGTCGTTTCATTGTGTTTCACCTCGCCGGCCATTGACGGTCGTGCCGCTCGTCGTCCGCCAGTGCGCATCCAAGGCCTCCAGGCCCTAGACTCTCGCGCATGGACACGTCCACCCCGCCCACCCGTATCCTGGTCGTCGACGACGACCCGGATCTGCGCAGCATGCTGCGCGATTACCTGTCGGCCAACGGCTATGCCGTGGAGCTGGCGGCAAACGGCGACGCCATGCGTGCCAGCCTGGCGCAGGCTATGCCGCAGGCCATCATCCTCGACCTGATGTTGCCTGCAGAGGACGGCCTGACTCTGGCGCGCGAACTGCGCCGGCACAGCGATGTGCCCATCTTGATGTTGTCGGCACGCGGCGACGAGATCGACCGCGTGGTCGGTCTGGAAGTCGGCGCGGATGACTACCTGCCCAAACCGTTCAGCCCGCGCGAGCTGCTCGCACGGCTGCGGGCATTGTTGCGCCGCGCGCAGACGGCAGCCAGCGCGCCGTCACCGCTTGCCCCCTTGGTGCCGGCAGCGACCCTGCTGCGCTTTGGCCCTTATGCCCTGGACACGGCGGCCATGCGTCTGCTGCGCGACGGGCAGGATGTCGGGCTGAGCGTGGCCGAGTTCACGCTGCTGCACGTCATGGCGCAGCATCCCAACCGTGTGCTCAACCGCGACCAGCTGATCGACTGGCTCAAGGGCTATGAGCGCGATGCGTTCGATCGCAGCATCGATGTCCGCGTCACGCGCCTGCGCCGCAAAATCGAGCCCGACCCGGCGCATCCGGTGTATGTCCGCACCATTCGCGGCCAGGGTTATTTGTTCAACCCCGCCGGAGCGCAGGCCTGAGTGCGGGGCGAACGGGTCGCTGCGATGCCGTCGTCTCCCCACCCGGCTGGAACAGCGCCGCGCCGTGCGCCGACGCTGCGGCAGCAGACGGTACGGGCCATGGTGCTTCTGGTGCTGCTGCTGGAGCTGGAGTTCGCCGCAGTGGCCCTGCTGTTCGTCCTGCAGCCGATGGCGCAGCGCTCGGCGCAGGATCTGGCCGGGCTGATGGTGTTGTCGGCGCAGACCTGGGCCGAATTGCCGCCGCAGACACGCCCGGCGTTTGAACGCGAGCTGCAGGCCCATTACCGCCTGCGCCTGCAGCCCGGCCTGTCACCACCGCCCGACACCGGGCTGATCCACGGTTTTTACATCGCCTATCTCGAACAGGCGCTGCTGCAGCGCATCGGGCACGCCGTGTACTTCCAGCGGCAGACCGATGCCCAGGGTCACGTCTGGCTGTGGACCAGCATTCCCGCCGGCGGTCAGCAGATCGGCGTGGGCGTGGATCACAGCCGGATCCAGACCCAGCCGCTGCGCGCGTTGCTCTGGGGGCTGTTGCTCACGCTGCCGCTGACGGCCTGGCTTGCGCTGTGGTGGGCACAGCGCATCTCCCGGCCGGTCGTCGCCATGGAACAGGCGGCGGCAACGCTGGCGCAAGGCAACACGCCACAGCGTCTGACTTTGGCCGGACCGAGGGAACTCGTCAGCCTGGCGGCGCATTTCAACCAGATGGCCGAGCGTATCGACGCCTTGCTGCAGGCCCGCACCACCTTGCTCGCCGGAGTGTCGCATGATCTGCGCACACCGCTGGCGCGCATCCGTCTGGCGCTGGAGCTGCAGCGCATGCAACCCACGCCGCAGCGGCTGGATCAGATCGAGCGCGATGTGCAGGCAATGGACCGGCTGATCGGCGACGCGCTACAGCTGGCGCGCGGCCTGCAGGCGCAGGCGCCGCAGGACATCGTGCTGCTGCCCTGGCTGCAACAACGGCAACACACCCACGCGGACTGGGCGCGGGCGCAGGCCACCCAGCTGCACGTCGACTGTCCCGCCGATCTGCACGCCTGGGCCGATGCGGCGGCACTGCAGCGCGTGGTCGACAATTTCCTCGCCAATGCCGTGCGCTACGCGCCTGGGTCGGTCGAGTTGCGGGCCACGGCAGCGCCGCAGCCGGGGTGGGTGCGCGTCGCCGTGCTCGACCGTGGCCCTGGCATTCCCGCCGGACAAATCGATACCGTGTTCGAACCGTTCACCCGGCTGGATGTGGCGCGCACGCCGGGGCAGGGCGCCGGCTCGGGGCTGGGGTTGGCGATTGCGCGGCAACTGGCGCAACAACACGGCTGGCCGATCGGCTTGCAGCCGCGCGAAGGCGGCGGGCTGATGGCCTGGGTTGACGTGCCGCAGTCTGCGGCCTCAATCCAGACGTGAACCGGCCCGCGGATGCCGCGCTGCGTCACGTTTGCGCCTGCGCACCCGCCATAGCGTCCAGACGACTGCAGCAATGGCGATGCCGCCATAGATGTAGAGCAGCAAATCGACATGCGCGGCAAACCAGTTGGCGTTCATCGGGTGTGACGGAGAAAAAAGGATTTGGCACTGCCCCTATCATGCCGTCAGCGGCGACTGACGGCCGGCACGCAAGCATAGACCAGGTGCGGCGGTCGCCAACACACGTGCCGTTCTGCCTTTGGATCCTGCATTTGCCTGCTGCCCCTCATGTCTTTGCGTGCGATCAATCTGCCGACTCTGCTCACCTGGGCACGCGTGGCCGCCATCCCTCTGGTGGTGGGCGTGTTTTTTTTGCCGGCAGACTGGTTGACCGTGCCCGAACGCAACCTCACGGCCACCGTGCTGTTCGTGCTCAGCGCGGTCACCGACTGGCTCGACGGCTATCTGGCGCGCAAGTGGAACCAGACCTCGTCGTTCGGCGCGTTTCTCGACCCCGTGGCCGACAAGCTCATGGTCTCGGCGGCGCTGCTCATCTTGCTGCAACTCGGGCGGATCGACGCGCTGGTGGCGCTGATCATCATCGGCCGGGAAATCGCCATTTCGGCATTGCGCGAATGGATGGCGCAAATCGGCCAGTCGCGCCGCGTCGCGGTGAGTTACATCGGCAAGGTCAAAACCGCGGTGCAGATGGTGGCCATCCCCTTTCTGCTCTACGGTGGCGTGTTGTTCGGGCTGTTCGATACCGTGGTCGTCGGCCAGTGGCTGATCTGGCTGGCCGCCATTCTGACCCTCTGGTCGATGCTGTACTACTTCCGCATCGCGCTCACCGGGCTGAAGCTGGAATGAATCTCGCCGGCCTGGCCGTCGGCGTGGTCGCGCTCACGGCAGCGCCATCCACCCCTTGACCTCGTTCGTCCTGAGCAAGCATGTCTGCAACATCGTTCGCCTCCCCGCAACGCATCGCCGTCATCGCCGGCGACGGCATCGGCCAGGAGGTCGTCCCCGAAGGTCTGCGGGTGCTCGATGCGGCGATGCGGCGGTTCGATCTGCCGCTGCAGTTCGACCATTTCGACTTCGCCTCGTGCGCGTATTACCAGCGCCACGGCAAAATGCTGCCCGACGACTGGAAACAGCGCATCGGTGGACACGACGCGATTTTTTTCGGCGCTGTCGGCTGGCCGCAGACCGTTCCCGATCATGTGTCGCTGTGGGGGTCGCTCCTGCAGTTCCGTCGGGAGTTCGACCAGTACGTCAACCTGCGCCCGGCGCGGTTGATGCCCGGGGTGCGCTCGCCATTGGTCAAGCGCGATGGCCGTGCCTACGCCGCGGGCGAAATCGACATGCTGATCGTGCGCGAAAACACCGAGGGCGAATACTCCAGTATCGGCGGACGGATGTACGCCGGCACCGAGCGCGAAGTGGTCATCCAGGACACGGTGATGAGCCGCGTCGGCGTCGACCGTGTGCTGCGCTATGCCTTCGCCCTGGCGCGCAGCAGGCCACGCAGGCATCTCACCTCGGCAACCAAATCCAACGGCATTTCCATCACCATGCCGTTTTGGGACGAGCGGGTGCGGGCGGTCGCCGCGGAGTTTCCCGACGTGCGCTGCGAACAGTTCCACATCGACATTCTGGCTGCGCATTTCGTGCAGCAACCGCAGCGCTTCGACGTGGTCGTGGCGAGCAACCTGTTCGGCGACATTTTGTCGGACCTCGGGCCGGCGTGCTGCGGCACCATCGGCATTGCACCGTCGGCCAATCTCAACCCCGAACGGCGCTTTCCGTCGTTGTTCGAGCCGGTACACGGCTCTGCGCCGGACATTGCCGGCAAAGGCATCGCCAACCCGATCGCGCAAATCTGGAGCGCAGCGCTCATGCTCGATTTTCTCGGTCACCGCCAGGCGCACGACGCGATCCTGCATGCCATTGAAACCGTGCTCGACCCGGCCAGCGGCGCGCCACGCACCCCCGACCTTGGCGGCACGGCGCGCACGGCCGACCTGGGCCGGGCGGTTGCGCAGTGCATCTGACGCGCACCAGTCCGGCGCCGCGTGCGCCAGACGGGCGGCTAGAATACCGGGTCTTTCAACGTTGACAGAGCGAAATCGCCGCCGTTCTAATCGAGATGCATCAGCCGATCACCTCCCGCCGGGCAGGTGATTTTTTTAGCGCATCGCCACGACGCAGGCGCACGCATCCTGACCAGAGAGAGGGACACAAGTGAACAAGGCCGAACTCATCGAACACATCGCCAACACCGCAGAACTCAACAAGGCGCAGGCCGCCCGGGCGCTCGATGCCATGATCGACGCCGTGCGCCGCACGCTGAAAAAGGGCGACAGCGTGTCGTTGATCGGCTTTGGCACCTTCGCCGTGACCAAGCGTGCAGCGCGCACCGGGCGCAACCCGCGCACCGGCGCTGCCATCAAAATCAAGGCGGCCAAGATCCCCAAATTCCGTCCCGGAAAAGGTCTGAAAGACGCCATCAAGTAATCATCGAGAAATCACTCACAGATCACTGCCACCGCCCGCGGCATCGCTGCACACAAACCGCCGCCGATGCCAGGGCGTACAACGACCGGGTGCTTAGCTCAGTTGGTAGAGCGGCGCCCTTACAAGGCGTAGGTCGGCGGTTCGAACCCGTCAGCACCCACCACCGGTTACCCGTCTCCCCCGTTTTGCTCTTCGCCGCGTGCCGCCGGTGCAAGCAACGCACACGGATGACAGGCCAGGCGATACGGCGCATCGCTTCCACCCCTGACCACCCACCATGCTCGAATCCATACGCAAACACAGCAAATTGATGCAAATCGTGCTGTTCTTGCTGGTTTTTCCGTCGTTTGTGTTGTTCGGCATCCAGGGCTACAGCAGTTTTCAGGGCAGGGAGAATGCCGCCGCCAAGGTCGACGGCCAGGCCATCACCATGCAGCAGCTCGACGCCGCCAACCGCGAAGAAATCGCCCGGTTGCAAAGCATGCTGGGCGGCGCGGTGGACATCAAACAACTCGACACCCCGGAACAAAAACTTCGCACCCTCGACGGGCTGATTCGTCAGCGCCTGTTGCAGCTGCAGGCGCAGCGCGAACATCTGGCCGTCACCGACGCGCAGGTGCAGCAGGCGATCCTGCAGATTCCGCAAATCGCCGCATTGCGCAAGCCCGACGGCGGTTTCGACGTCCAGGCCTATCGCAACCTGATCGCCGCGCAGGGAATGAACACTGCCCAGTTCGAAGCCCAGGTGCGCGAGCAGCTGATCCTGCAGCAGGTCCTCAGTGGCGTGGCCGGCTCCGTCATCGACAGCCGTGCCCTGGCCGAAGCCGCAGCCAAGGCCGCGGCACAGCAGCGCGTCGTGCGCCTGGCCTGGTTCAAGCCGGCGGACTATGCCGCGCAGGTGCACGTGACGCCAGCCGAAGTGCAAACCTTTTATCAAAACAACACATCGTTGTTCCAGAAACCTGAACAAGCCAACATCGAGTACGTCGTGCTCAGCGCCGATGCCCTCGCCAGTCAGGTGCAGGTGACGGCGGAGCAGGCCAAAGCGTATTACGACGCCCATTTGGCGCAATACACCGCGCCAGAGGAACGTCGGGCCAGCCACATCCTGATCAGCGTGCCGGCCGACGCCACCGCAGCACAGCAGGAAGCCGCCAAAGCCAAAGCCGAGGCCATCGCCCGACAGGTCAAGGCGCATCCGGACGAATTCGCCGCCGTGGCGCGCAAGGAGTCGCAGGATCCCGGGTCTGCCGACAAGGGTGGGGATCTGGGCTATTTCACCGCCAGCGCAATGGTCAAGCCGTTTGCCGACGCGGTATTCGGCATGACCAAGGTCGGTGACATCGTTGGCCCGGTCAAGACCCAATTCGGCTACCACATCATCGAACTCACCGGCATCAAACCCGGCGGGCAGCAGCCCTTCGACAGCGTCAAGGCCGACATCGAAAAACAGCTCCAGCAGCAAGCCGTGCAAAAACGGTTGTCTGCGGCCGCAGAGACGTTCACCAACGCCGTCTTCGAACATCCGGACAGCTTCAAGGCCGTCGAGGACAAGTTGCACCTGCAGGTGCAGACCGCCGACCACGTCACGCGCCAGCCTGTGGCTGCTGCACCGGGTAGCACCAACCCGCTGGCCAGCAAGGCGTTCGTCGACGCGCTGTTCTCCGAAAACAGCCTGCGTCACAAACACAACATTCAGGCAGTGCAAATCGCACCGAACGTCTGGGCATCCGGCCGGGTGCTGAGCTACAGCCCGGCGCAGACTTTGCCGTTCAGCGCCGTACAGACCCAGGCACAGCAGCTGCTGACCGAGCAAAAAGCCACCGAGCTGGCCCGCCAGGCCGCCCAGCAAGCGCTGAAATCCCCAGCGTCCCTGTCGTTCGGCGCGCCACAAACCATCAGCCAGACGCAACCCACTGCAGGAGTGCCGGAGCAGGTCGTGGTGAAAGCCTTTGCCCTGAATGCGGCCAAACTGCCGGCGTTCGGCGGTGTCGACCTCGGTCCACAAGGTTATGCCATCGTTCAACTCGATCGGGTGATCGACGGCCCCGTTCCCGGCGAACTCTTGCGCGCCGCTGCCGCCGCGGAAAACCGGCAACTCACCCAGGGAGTGATCGACGCCTACATCGAGGCGTTGAAAAAACGCTTCGGTGTCGAAATCCTCTACAAGCCCAAAACCGAGAGCGCCCAAGCCGGCTGAGCATCACGGCGGCGCGAAAACCATCGGCTTTTTTGCGATATACTTTTTGTTTTTCGTGGTGGCTGTAGCTCAGTTGGTAGAGTCCAGGATTGTGATTCCTGTTGTCGTGGGTTCGAGTCCCATCAGCCACCCCAGATCGATCAAAAAGCCCGGCGGTCACGCCGGGCTTTTTTGTTTGCAGCGCGAACCGGCTTTCAGGCTGCTTCGGCGACGAAACGGCTCAATCCGGGAGTGAGGCAGTCGGCGAGAGTCGAGGTATCGAGCTCGGCGTAAAACGCGCGCCGCGCGCGCTCCAGACGGGGTTGCAGACCGCAGAAGCCGCAGAGCACGCAATGTCCGCCGTCTTCGCGGAAACACTCGACCAGCGCGGCACCATCTTCCAGCCAGGAAAGCACTTCGCCCAGCCGGATCGCGTCAGCCGCCTTGCCCAGACGCACCCCGCCCCCCGCACCCCGGACAGTCTGCACATAGCCGCCGGCAGCCAGTCGCTGCAGGACCTTGATCAGGTGTTCGCGGGAAATGCCCAGCCTGCCGGCAAGTTCCACGCTCGACCATGGCGCGCGCTCGCTGGCGGCAAGAACGAGCAGGGCCCTCAAACCGAAATCAGCGAAAGACGTCAGGCGCATGGTGGACTCTCCAAAAAGGTATTGCCGATACCACTCACGTGGTCTATAGTGGATTTTATTTTACCTGTTACAGCTCCCGATTCCGCGAGAACCCGGGCAGAGAAGGAGGACGCAGACCATGCCCACAACCCCGCAACCCCAGTCGCAGACGCATGCGCACCGTTCGCTCGGTGAACTCGCCCGCGAGATTTCCGGCGCCACCGCCTTGTTCAGGCAGCATCGTCTGGATTTTTGCTGCGGCGGCGACCAGACCCTGGAGGCGGCCGCCAGGGCACAAGGCATCGATGTCGGCATGATCGAGACACAACTGGCCGCACTCGACCAGCAGTCTGCCGCCGGCGCCCAAACACCTGACGACGTGGGCAGTCTGATCGAACACATCGTCAGCCGCTTCCACGAGGGTCACCGCCGCGACCTCCCCGAGCTAATCGTTTTGGCCGCCAAGGTCGAGCAGGTGCACGCCGCTCACCCCGCTGTGCCCGCCGGGCTGACACAGTTGCTGCAGACCATGCGGGACGAACTCGAAGCGCACATGCACAAAGAAGAGCAGATCCTGTTTCCGCTGATGCGTCGCAATCCTGCGGGCTTTCTCGCACCGCCCATCGCACGCATGCGCCAGGAACACGAGGATCACGGCCGGATGTTGCAGGGCGTGCAGCAGCTCACCGCTGGGTTACGGCTTCCGCCCGGAGCCTGCGCCACATGGCAGGCGCTCTATGCCGGGCTGGGCCGCTTCACAGACGAATTGATGCAGCATGTCCATACCGAAAACAACATCCTGTTCCCGCAGTTCGAGGCGGCCGCCCAAAGCGCCGTTGCGACTTTTCCCGTCGAAACCACACCCATGGAACCTTTGCACCTCATCAACCAGCCGCATGCACACCGCCGCGCCGATCGCACCTATGCTTTTGACGCCAGCGGCATCGCCAAGCGCTTTCGCCATGCCGCCATCTTCGGCGCGTTGACGGCGCTCGAACCCGGAGAAACCATGGCGTTTTTCAACGATCATGACCCGATCCCGCTGCTACAGCAGATCGAGCGGCATTTCGGTGAGCGGGTACGGGCGGAATACGTCAGTCGTTCGGCCGAAGGCGTGCGGATCGACTTTCACGTCCAGACGGCAGCCTGAGGTGGAAAAACGCCGCAGCCGGCTTCAGGCTTCGGCTCGGCACAGCCCGGTCTGCGGCGACTGGATGCGCCGGCCAAGGATTGTCCTGCCCCCTTGGCCTCCTGGTTCCTCGCATGGCCAAAGAGAAACTTGCCGCAATGTGGTAGGGTGGATTTTTGCGTTGTGATGAGGCTGCCGCCATGACCTTGCGCTTGACCCACCGCAGAGCGGGTTTGTCTCTTTGTTTGCTGCTCACCCTGGCCGCCGTGCCTTGTGCCCGGGCTGCCACGCTGCAGCAGGCCGGCGATCTGCTGCAATCGGGGCAATTCGCCCAGGCCGACCGGGCGATCGCCCAGGTGCTGGCCGCGCAGCCCGATTCGGCCGCGGCGCATTACCTCGACGCGCGACTGCTCGCTGCGGAGGGCAAATGGCCGCTGGCCGAAAAGGAACTGGAGCGTGCCCGACGGATCGACCCGGCGCTGCCGTTTGCCCCAGCAACTCAAGTGCAGGCGCTGACCGACGACATTCTGCGGCACCGCTGGAAAAATCCCCCGGGTCTTGCCGGCTATGGGCAGGCGGCGCTGGCGGTGTTGTTTCTCGGTGTGTCGGCGTACCTGGTGTGGGGTGTGCTGCGTGGACGGCGCCATACCTCACGCAGCTGAGAGCGTTCGCCTGGACGCCGGCTCGCTCAGGGCGTCGGATCCTGGCCGCGCGGCGCGAAGTCCAGCGCCGCCGAGTTGATGCAATAGCGCAGCCCGGTCGGCTCGGGGCCGTCGGGAAAGACGTGGCCGAGATGCGCCCCGCAATGCGCGCACTGCACTTCGATGCGCACCATGCCGTGGCTCAAGTCGCGCACCTCGCGCACGACGGCCTGTTCGGTCGGCTGCCAGAAGCTGGGCCAGCCACTGCCCGAATCGTACTTGGTGCGGGAATCGAACAGCGGCGTGCCGCAGC